>Ga0008835_100143_pt1 | contig 88547 bp, 75 predicted proteins | sample HotLakConsoUCCRE_FD_62215 | JGI IMG/M metagenome (GOLD analysis project Ga0008835, IMG submission 62215) | Hypersaline microbial mat communities from Hot Lake, Washington, USA - Hot Lake Consortium UCC-RE (Hybrid Assembly) ... | reverse complement strand
CCATCTCTGGTTGTTTGGAGCAATGCCACACAACTCACAAATCGGCACTGGATTCCTTATTATCCTTGAAGTTTCAGACATTCAAAAGCATTAAATCTATGCCCTGACAAAGTATAGTAGCGAGTCTCGGTTTCGAAGCGGAGTTGTCCGCCCTTCTTGAATTGGCGCTCACTCTCGACGCGAATCAGTGTCCTCGTCCTGGCCACGGTTTGATGTCATCGAGAGTGGTGCAGATCTGACTACGCGCTTTTCAAGTCGCCCATGGCCTTGACTCAGGTCGATGTAGCTTGCCTCGGCGACAAAATTAGTCTGGACACTTTTATGCAAGTTGCCGTGATTACCCTTGAGGGCACCCCAGTCCTGGTTTTCGGTGTCAATAATCAGCTGACAGTTTTTTTGGGGTGCTAATCGCATCGAAGGCAATGACGACCCCCTGGAGCGCGAGTTGTTCGATGAACGCGGGTAACGCTTTGATTTCATTGGTTTTGCGCTCTACTTGATCGGGCTCCAGAATCAGACCCCGTTCCACCAGATAGGCCCTGACCAGCATAATCGCAGGGTGAGGGGGAGAGTCAGGATTGTCGGTTTCCAGTTGATATGACCCGCGTAGGACTTTGCCATTGACCGCTAAGGTTTCGCCCGGTAACGGCTCAATGCCCAAGAATCGGGCTAAGGCCGCTGAATAGTCCGCATAATCCAGCGTGAGGAGCACACGGCGAATGGTGCTGTAGGAGGGGAGGCGTTGCTTGGGTGGCTTGAAGAGGGCAATCAACTCACTACGGTAGCTTTTAAGCCAATCACCCATGGCCAAAAACCCTCGGTTACCGGCGGTCACGGCTAGGGTGAAGAGCGCTAGGCATAGGGCCAGGTGATGCCGCTGGCCAGCGGCCCGGCGGACATCGGGTAGGTCGATGAAGGCTTCGAGAATTTCAAGCCGCTCTACAGCAGACTTAGACGGTGAGTCGATCACAGCAGCGGGGGCGGTTGGGGGCAGACGCATAAACGCTAGAACCGTTGGAACTAGCCCAAAACTCTAGCACCTCTAGCCTCCCTTGAGAATGAAATAGCCCTGCTTCTTTACCAGAACTCCCTGAGTGAACCTGCGGAAACTACGGATTGGGAGAAAACCATTCAATCGGATATTTTTACGGATGTCAGTGAAGCTGCTCTTATGTGAAATTTCTTTAAAGAAAACCGTCGGGTTGTGAAGCCGACATCTCGCAATTACACCGAGTTGGGAAATTTTCTGGTTTAAGAGAATTTCATGATGACGCGCCCGGTTTTTCTATGCTCTGATGGTGCATGTCTACCGGATTCGAGGTGACTTCAGCAGCGGAAAAGACAAGATTCACTCAAAACGGTCTACAGGTTCGCGATCAATCTACAGGAATTTCAGGATTGACTCGTTTAGAGCGATTGACTCCTGAAAAATTAGCCCTCTAGTCCTTTAACAGTATTTGCCCTTTCTCGATAAGTCTTTTCCTCCCTGATTTTGCCTGTTTATAAACTGAAAACACCTTCAGGGAAAACCCATGAAAATCATTTTCTCCGCCGCGATCGCGGCTACTTTAGGCTGTCTAAGTGCCCTGCCGGTTGAGGCTGCAGCTTTGAGCGCCCTCAATACGGAGACCGTAAAATTTACGTCTAACACTCCCGAATCGGAGTTGATAAACCGCAATACGGCCAAAATCTCCTTTGGCAACACCACGATTTACATCGGCACTAATCAGGTTTCTGCGAATAATCAGGATCCGATTGTGACTAGTTTTACGAACGGGATCCGCGACTGGACCCAAAGTTATGACAGTACTCCCGTTGATGGGCGGGGCGTCGGTCTACTGTGGGATGAAGGTACCGAAAGTCTTTATGGAGTCTTTACCGCTGACGGAGGTTCCTCAGGTTTTGGAGCTGCCACTCAGGGCGGTTGGCTACAAGGCTATGGACAAGGCGGTGGTCCCGTGGCCAGCGTTTTGCTGAAGCTCAATCCCGAAAGCGGCGCTGTTGAAGCAGGGACGTATATACGCGCAACACTCAGCAGTGGGCGCACTAACACCGTCAGACCGACAGGTTTGGATTTTGTCAATGGCGAGGTGGTTTTCTTGGGCGACTCCTTCTTCGTGCCGCTAGACAAAAATGGCGTCCCTTTTGAGAATCGGGATGAAACGTTGGGCAGTCCCTTTGATTACCGGGTCGTGTTGACTGCTGACCTCTCGCAGGCCACGAGCGCCGAAGCCATTGGTTGGAATGGCGTCACCGCTTTCAGCCCCTTAACGACTGGCGGTGAAACGGCGGGTGCAGGCGACAGTGCGGGCAGCGCTGGCGGCAATGCGAGTGCAGGCGGCGCGACGGGTGGCAATGCGGGGGCAGGTGGCAGTGCGGGCAGCGCTGGCGGCACTGCGGGGGCAGGCGGCGCGACGGGTAGCGCTGGCGGTAACGTCGATGCAACGCAAGACCCGGAAGAAGATAACGATCCTTCTACAGGCGATAACGGGACGCCGAATGAAGACGCGAATAATGGGGGCGTGATTGCAGACGACGTGAATGGTGGAGAAGAGGCTGCGTCGGTACCCGAACCTGGCATTTTGATCGGGCTGTGGACGGTGTTGACGGTTGGCTTATGGCAGCGATCGCGCTCAACGGCCTCCAAGTCTGCTTAAAAATCGCGTCCTAAGATCGGGCAGTACATTGACTGTGATTAACCGTTCAATGCCCGCCCGCTCTGTTGATCGCCCATAGTCGGCAGCACAAGCCCGCACCGCCTGTTCAATAGCGCTTGCGGGCTTTCCAGATACTGCCGTAACGTAATCGGCATGGTGCTGCGGTACAGTATTATTAAAACCCCAGTTTCTCAGCTAGCTAACGTACGAGAGTTGGCTTATCCCAGCAGTAGAAACCGGGTTTCTGTAACGGGGTTCTAGGGTTTGGCTGCGATCGCCCTTTTTTGCCCACACGCTTACCCTGGAAAAGAGTTGATCAACCCACCCTAACGCCTATAGATTGATCAATCGCCAACGTTGTTCACAGGAGAACGCGGTCTCAAGCCGTTTGCATCAAAGGGGATACGCCTTCGTTGGCCTCCACTGTTTGCCAAAAGTCGACAATCTCAGCAGCCGTGTCAGTAGGATGGGTGGCATAGAAAAAGTGCCGACCGCTGGGACACAGCCACAGGCGATCGCCCGACTTAAGCCACGGATGCCAGCTATGCAACTGCACCGGATCAACAATGGGATCTGCTTGCCCCCCGCAGACTAGCAGCGGCACCGGCACCCCGCCCGGAAACAAACTAAACTGCCTCAGCGGCGAATGCAGTGACAGCGACTCAGTCAAATCTTTTTCCAGTAATTCCAGCAGTCCTTTGAGACTATGCTGGCGCTGGCGACCAAACAGGTCATAAACCATCTGCGTCAACAAGCGGGTGCGGCTACAAGGTAACAAGTTCAGCTGTGTATAGTAGTGAGCCTTCCAATCGACTGCCGGATTAACCCCCACCCCCAGCAGTGTCAACGACTTGACGCGATGGGGAAAGCGGCGCGCATAGAGCAGCCCCACCAAGCCACCAGTACTGTGGCCGACAAGGTGCAGCGGGCGATCGCGTCCTTTGAGATAGTCGTGCAGCAGCGTGATCGCCACATCAAGGGAACTTGCTTCATCCGGAGTTTGTGAATAGCCCCAGTGCGCCACTGTGTAATCATCACCGTGGAGCGGCCTGAGCAACTGATTTTCTAGGCGGCGAAAGCCGGGATTAACGCTGAGCCACAGCGCCTTTGGAGTCTCAGTGGGAAAATTGTTAGGGGTCATAAAGCCTCTTAAAGCAGCAATCAAAAAGCGTCAGGCTATAGCCAATCAGCGATCGACCGTAGCCTTCGGTCAACATCCGCTAAGTCATACAGCATGACTTCAGAGTCGCATCCAAGCGATGGCGGCATTGGCTCGGCAATGGTTTCGCTATGGCCTGTTTGAGTGCCGGAATACAACATTATTTTGCTCATTTTCAATCAATCCTCGGCATGTTGCGGTCTAAAGGAGGAGCGGTAGACGATCGCCGAGACTGCCTGTCTGGGCTTAATGACGGCATCTTTTGTCGACAAGACGGACAAAACCCATACACTCCATCCGGAGCGGCGTGCCGCAATAGGACATCAGCACAACAGAGACACTGCCTTGTCATTCGACTCGTATTTCAGAAACGATGAGGAAAGGGGGCACTGGCTTTTTCAGGTAGTCAGGTTGGATGGATGCCCCCCAAAACTTGTGGCTCAGCCGGTGGGCAAAATCACGCGGAGCGCTCGTCAAACCAGCGCATCCAAGCTGACTGACTCGCGCCGCCCCCGGCCTCAAAGGCGATCGCCAACAGCCACGCGATCGCCTCCTGCTCAATAGCCATAAATGTTGTCCACATTGCAATTAACCTTTCAGCGATGAACTCAAACAGGCACTTATTGACTCTACTTCTCAATAAGCTTCCAGCACTATAGATCAGAATTGTTCTCAATAGTGAAATATATATTTTTGTGTCGGCAAGGTCGATTGCCCGCCGCAATGGCGCTGCGATGATCTTGATCTGAATGCGATAGAGATGGAGGCCCTTGATGCCGGACTGACTGGGGCGTAGTACCCGCTGAGAAAACGTCGGCACCCATCAGCGCTGGATCGCTGAATCGCCTGATCGCCCAGGGGATAAGGGCGGTCAGCTCATGTAATGCTAATGGCAACTGGTTTCATTAGGTAGAATGTGGGCGATCGCCCAGCCCCCACGGCAGCGCAGATCTGGAACCCATCCGGCTAAGGAATGAGGATCAAATAACATCCAAATGGTTAGGGCAGGCATCTTGCCTGCCTGGGGACAGCCGAGACGGCTATCCCAACTGATTCAATTCTCATTCCTAAGGCGCAACATTCTGTCCTGGGGAAGCTAACCCCAGAATTCACCTGGCGCATACCGGTGTCAGCCCAGTCGCCCACCTCTAAACGCAAACTTTTGACGCGGCTTACTTCACGCTGACAAACCGCTCTTGAGCCACCGTGCGTAGGGCGTGCAGATCTTCCCGACGGCTGATGGAAAGCGGCACCGTTGATTTCACTTCGTGGATGATCAGTTCCGTATTCACGGGTTGCTTTTCATAAATCGCCCGATAGAGAGACGTAATGATCACCTGCTCGATTTCGGCCCCGCTAAAGCCATCCGTTGCCCGCACCAACTCCGCCAGTTCAAACCGGCGAGGATCTTGCCGTCGGCGGATCAGGTGAATTTGTAAAATGGCCGCCCGCTCCGTTTCGTCAGGCAGATCCACAAAGAAAATCTCGTCAAAGCGCCCCTTGCGCAATAGCTCTGGCGGAATGCGGGAAAGGTCGTTGGCCGTGGCGACCACAAAGACGTCCCCGGCTTTTTCCTGTAGCCAGGTGAGAAAGTAGCCAAACAGGCGGCGACTCAACCCGCCATCGGCGTCACTGTCAGACTGCCCCATACTTTTTTCAATTTCGTCAATCCACAAGATGGCGGGCGACATCGTTTCCGCCAGGGTGACCGCGCGACGAAAATTTTTCTCCGATTCGCCAATGAATTTGTCGTAAAGCCGTCCTGCATCCAGCTTGAGCAGCGGCATTTGCCACTCACGGGCGATGGTTTTTGCCGCCAGGGATTTGCCGCACCCCTGAATGCCCACAATGAGAATGCCCCGAGGGGCAGGCAGGTTAAAGGCTTTGGCCTGGGCACTGAAGCCGACTCGGGCGCGTTTGAGCCACTGTTTCAGGCCGTCAAAGCCGCCGAGTTGGGCCGGATTCATCTCGGGGGGAATGTAGTCTAGCAAGCCCTCTTCGTGCAGCACTTGCACTTTGCGCTGCAATACCCGTTTCACATCTTCTTCGGTGAGCTTGCCATCGTCCAAAGCGGCAAAGGCGATTACCTTGCGGGCTTGCTGTAGCGTCATGCCGCGCATGGCCTGCACCAGGTCGTTGATGCCCTCGGGCTTGATTTCGACACTAATGCGGCCCTTGAGCGATCGCACCACCTCGGAAATGGCCTGATACAGCTCGTCCGGCTCCGGTAACTTGAGGTCAAAGTACACCACATCTTGAGAAATGTCGGGCGGCAGGGTAATGCTGTGGCCGGTAATCACCAGGGTCGAGCGATTTTGCGAAAATTGCTGAATCACCTCTCGCAGTTGGCGTCTCACCACTTCGTCTGCCAGATGTGGCCCCAGATCTTTCATCCAGTAAATGGCCTGAAATTGCAGTTCCTCAATGTGCTTCAAGGCATCTACCGGCTCCGTGGTGTCTTCCAAAGGGGGCGGCTTTTGGGTGCCGGGCGGGGCGTATTCGTTAGTCCAGCGGTTGTGACAGTTGCCCTGCGATCGCGTGAGGCCCTGCGCCACACTCCATTCAAACACCGCCATTTGTAACTCGTTGATGGCGGTGTTGATCAGCGTCCGCACGCGCTCTTCCTCTACCGTTTCAATCACAATGGCGGAATGAAACGACATCACCAGGGTTTGAAATAGACTAACGCTGTTGGCAAAGGTCATAAATTGTGGGTTCAGAATACAGCTGAGAGATGAGGGGTTGGGGTTGGCAGCGCCGCGTCAGGAGTGGGGACTTTGTTGGCGAGCGGGTTCCTTAGATACAGCATTCCCGGACGCCGCAGCGGAGCAACTGGGCGCAACATTTGAGAAGGGGGGGAAAAGGGTGAACTGGGTGAGTTTACCGGCGGGGGATAAACGTGGATGAGCGACTAGCCCGGTAGCCCCCTCCAAAAAATCCTGGACTACCGGGAGCGGGGGGCGGCCTAGACGGGAAGCCCCTCAATGGCCGTGATCGTTACCACCAGGTCGTTATAGTCAAAGTCGGAGGCATCTTCGAACTGCCAGACGTTGCCGTTGCGCCGGATGCGATCGCTGCCGAGCACCTCATCGTCGAGGGTCACTAAGTCAGCCGGGTTGCCATTCACCAGTAAGGCTGGGGCGTAGTAGGTGCCACCCGTGAGGGCGATCGTCTGCTGACCGATCACCGTGTTTTCGCCCGACAACACCGGCGTTGCTAGCCAGGTTTGCCGCACCGCATCCTCATAGCCCGCCGCGCCGGGCAAGATGCCGTTAACGGCTCCAAACGCATCCGTTTCATAAAACTGTAGCAAATTATCAAAGGCCGCTTCGCGCGAGATCGTCACACTAACGGCCAACTCGCCATCGATCCCCGTCAGATCGAGCACCTCCGTCGGGAACGACGGTTGCGGATTGGTTTCCTCAGTCGGCAAAGGTTGCTCTATCCCAGGCTGAGGTTGCTCGGGTTTAACGGGCGCGAGGGGGTCAGCTGTCGTCTCCAACTCATCCTGCGTAAAATCAGGCAAAACGTCTTCAGCAGAGTCGAGATTAGCACTCCCCATAAAGGCCAACGGTGGCTGGTACTTAGTGATGTTGCCAGCAATGTCAGCGGTGATGATGCCCTCATGACCAGCGCGATTGAAAAACGGCACCAACCCATTTAATAAATTAGGCAGACCAAAATTGTTGTAGAAATCGTCAATATGGGTAGGCACCCCAAAGTCATCGCCTTCTAAGGTGAAATAGTTGGCGGCCAGGGCAGAATTGAATACCGAAATTACGGCCCCATGTTTTTCGACTGGCCCAGCAAAATCGGGTAAATCGACTAAGAACGAATCGTGGGCCGTCTTGGCAAAATCATTGTCGCCCGCGATGCCACCAAACGGATTAAATTCTTCCATGACCACTAATGCCAAAGAATCTTGGGCCACGGTATTGAAATCTTTGACGGTTTGCTTGGAGCCAGGCAGGATGGAATTGAGCAAACTTTCGCCCCGACCATCAATGTCATAGTTTTTGGCAAAAGCGGCGGGATCTAAAGCGACTAATTGCTTAATTGGGTCGTTGATAGCCCCATATAGGCGACCCACCTCGGCAGCGACTAAGGACCCTAAACTGTGGCCGATAACGGTGAGTTCGCTACCCGTAACATCAAATAAGGACTGTAACTGATCCGTAATGGTTTCGGCGACATGAGCGATCGCTTTAGCCGTGTTGTTAGGCAGAAACTGGAAATTAGGTAAATCCAACTGTGCTGTGAAGTCGAGTACATCACCGGGTAAATCAGCCAATTCTGACCAGTCTAAACCGAGGACGTGCTTGTCTGGATATTTGGTTTCAAGGGTGGTGTATAAAGCTTCAAAGGTTTGATAGTTCGATCTCCAGCCATGAATTAAAACAACGACATCACCATCAAATTGAGTGGTGGCAGAGTCGATATTTACGCCATCGGCATCGACTAACTTGGGGGGCGCAAACTGGCTGAGTAAGGCATCGAATCCGGTGGTATCGAAAATGGGGTCAACAATATTATCTTCAACTACATCGATGGCATCTTCAACGAAGTCTTTGACGGGATCAATGACGTTATCCCCAATGGTGTCCACGGCATCTTCAACGAAATCTTTAGTCTGATCTACGGTGTCTTCAACAAAGTCTTTAGTTGTGTCGATTACGTCTTCGACCAGATCTTTGGTGTTATCTACTGTGTCTTCGACAAAATCTTTGACGGGGTCGACGACTTTATCCTCGACAAAGTCTTTGACACCGTCAAAAACCTTTCCAATGCCACCGAAAATACTCATGAATGCTCTCCTGATTATGGGGCTGATGGGACTGAGGTATCTGGCGGATGCCTCACAATTCCGGAACCAATAGAGAAAACAATTCCTTTGAGAAAAAATCCGATCGCGAATGAGTGTTTGTCATCAACCGGCGTGGGTAGCGATGTCACGACGGTCTTGTGATCACGCTCATATATTCTTCGCGATCGCAACCGTAATCACCCTGAGCGTGACCTAAAGATAGCTTGAATGCTTTTGCGGTACACCCGTAATTCTGAGGAGAGGGTTAACTTTGTGCGATCGCCCCAGATTCAGGAGCGGGATGTTGCCCATTGCCATTGTTAGACGACTCCAGGCGGTAGGTTTGGCGGGGAGCGCCAATGTCAATGCCGTTGGCTGCCAAGGCTTGCCGCACTCGCAGGCGAAACTCACGCCCCACCGCCCACTGTTGCGAGGGGGCCGTTTGAATCCAGATGGTGATGGTCATGCCCAGATGGGAGACGCTGTCGATGCCGAGCACATCAGGCGGAGCCAGCATTTTGGGCTGCCATTCCGATTCGTGGTAAAAACGCTGGGAGAGTTCTTTAAGCACCGTTAACGCTTTAGTCGGATCGGTTTGGTAGGCCACATCAATGCTGAAATTGACCCGCGACCAGCTCCGAGTCAGGTTTTTGACCTGATTGATGTTGCTGTTGGGAATGGTCACCAGTTCCCCGTCGGCACTGCGTAATTGGGTGACGCGCAAGTTAAGCCCTTCTACCAAACCGGCAGCATCCCCCAGATCAACCACGTCGCCGATCGCATACTGGTCTTCCGCCAAAATCAAAAACCCATTCACCAAATCTTTGACCAAGTTTTGGGAACCAAAGGAAATCGCTAGACCAAAGATCCCCCCAATCGCCAGCACTGACCCCGTTGGTAGACCGATTATCTGCAATACCAAGAGCGCCCCCACACTGACAATCAAGATCGTTACCAACCCTTTAGCGGCCCCGGCGATCGTGGAAATGCGCAGTTGTCGTCGCTGGACATCGCCAAAGGTGAGCACGTCGCTAAAATCAAACCCTTCGCGCTCAGTGGTGAAGCGATCGATCAGTCGCCGCATCAGGCGAATGAGCAATCCGGCGACAAACCACACCCCCAATAGCTGAATGGGTTTGCCCACCACTCCATCGCTGTACCGCCCTAAATAAGGCAATTGCTTAGACAGCCAATAAATCCCGAGGTACCACATCAACACCACCAACCAAAACAACAGCCATTGCAGCAAACTAAGAAAGTTCAATCGGCGATCGAGACTCAAGACTTCGTCCAAGCCCTGCAAAAAGTAATCGCGTTGCTGCGCAACTTGAACTTGGGGCGGAGTCTCGGTAGCCCCCTGCTGAGGATCGTTCGGAAGGTCTGTCTTGGGCGGTTCACTGAGGTTTCTTTTCCGTTCGTTCAGCCGCCACTGATAGTGTTGAATCCAGTATTTGGCCGCCATTACCAAGACGGTGAGTATGATTAAGCCCAATAACACCATGGTCGCCCGAACGGCATTGTTCCCTATTTGTTCGGGCGAAAGTTGCTGGATCCCCGTGCGCACTTCCGCTGACAAAATTTCACTCCAGCGATCGCCCAATAGACGAATCGGCACGCCCTGATAGTCGGCGTCGCTCTGAGTCACCGTCACTAATACCAACGGTTGGGGATAGTTTTCATCTCTCGTGATGATGACATTGACGTCATTGAGTTTGGCGAGGCCAACCGATAACGTCTCCAGATCCATCGGCGGCTGTCGCCGTTCAAAAGTTGCCCGCCGGATGCGCGCATTCACCTCTTCGGCTCGCCGCTCAGCGGCAGTGGGGGGAATGTTGTTAGCGGTACTGCGGTTATATACCGTCGGAGAAGCCACCTCAAACAGCTCATTGCCCGTAATGGGGGAAAGGACTGGAGCGACTTCAATGCTGCCCAGGCGCGTTACCTCCGACGGCAAATTTGACCCATCTGATGGCCCTAACGTTTCCGGTAGCGAAAATTGGGCATCGCTCTCCAGGGCCGTCATTAGCACTAACCCCCAGCTCAGTATCAGCACCCCCGCCAGGCGCATGAATCGCTGAGGCCATCGAGGCAGCAGGCTGACAGGTCTTGAATATTTCATGAACGCAAGCTCAATCGCTTCAGAGTTGATAAATGATGTTGGGGATCCCGTAGATGCTGGCTAATGCCCCGGCTATTTTACAAAAATCTGGTGGAAGGGTGGATGGGTCGGGAGGGGGAGTAAGTAGGGTAGGGGGGACAAATGGAGTAGGGGGCAAGGGCGGCAAATTATTACGGGACTTTACCAAACTGCCTCAATTTGCCGGGAGTGATGGTGCAGAGCCGCGTCAGTGCAGTAAAACTGAACGTGAATAGGCTGCAGGAGACCCAACCCATGAAAGTATGGAAACAGCTGAGCATTTACACCAGTGAGGGTAGTCGGTCGGGAACGCGGGCGCTGCACACGGCGGTGATTGCAACGGCTCTGGAGCAGGGGCTTTATAGCGCGATCGCAGTGAAGGCGATGGAAGGGTTTGGCCCTCAAATGGCGATTCCCACGGCGAACAAATTGGCCCTCGATTCCGACTTGCCCATTGAAGTGAGGATCATTGACGAACCCGATCGCATCAATGCCTTTCTGGCGGATCAAAAAGATGTGTTGGGCACCTGTGTTGTGGTGCTCCAAGATGTCGAGGTTTTCTGGGCTCCTCAGTCATAAAATTGTGCGGCTGTGGTGTCTGGGCGGGACCGTCCGGGGGCGATCGCCCTGTCGGCCCGACGACTTTGCCAGCTGGATACAAACACTGATCGCAAAGCAGTGCTCGACCAGTCACAACACGGTATGGTTGCTTTATCTTGTGAGACTGGTGATAGGGGGCAAGCGGAACGCTGCGATCGCCCCCATTGGTAAAGGAACCTTCCATGCTCGACCGCTTTTGGGAAGTCATTGGCTACGTCCTCGCCCTCAATACCGAAGCTTTTCGGATTGCGGCGGGCTTGCCTCAGGGGGAGCAGATCGCCCTCTTCATCGTGTTGCTGGCAGGACTATCGCTCGGCATTGGGCAAAGTGTCATCCTGTTTTTTAATCAGGTGCAGCCGTTGCGGTTCTGCATCAGCTTGCTCATCAATGCCCTACTCTACGTCGGGGGCTTTTTGGCGCTGGTGGGGGCGACGCGGCTCATTACCCTGATGCCAGGGTCGACAACTGTGCCTTTTAGCACGTTGGTCACGGTTTTAGGCATTGCCTATGCCCCGCTGCTGTTTAGCTTTTTTGGGGCGTTGCCCTATCTCGGCGTCCCGATTTTAAATGTGCTCTCCGTTTGGCACCTGCTGGCGATGGTCGTCGGGTTTGGGGCCGTGGCTAACCTGGGCATTTTTACCGCCTTTGGCTATGTGGGGTTTGGCTGGGTATTGCTGCAAATCATTGAGCGCACTATCGGTCGGCCCGTGGTGGAGCTAGCTCGGCGGCTGGCCAATACCGCTGCGGGGGTGGATCTGAAACGCGATCGCCGCGACCTGATCGAGCAGTTCCAAACCCGGTTTGACTCCCCCACCAGCGGCCTCAGCACCGAAGTGACGACTCGGTTAGACACCATCAAACAAGAGTGGCAAGCGAGCCCCCCGGTAAATTTCTCTGGGAGTGCGGGCACCCCCGCCCTGGCGACGGCGGGGTTGGGCGAAGCCATCACCACCGCAACAGCGCAACCCACCGTCACTAAAGGGGCTGAGCGCAGTTATGGGCCAGTCTTTAAAACCCTCGTAGGCTTGCTGCTGATGGGGGGGCTGACGCTGGTCGTACTGGCTTTTTTGCGCCCGATCCGGGGCTGGTGGTTTGGGTGGTTTGCCAACCTGCCGACCTTGGCCCAACTCGTGTTGAATCTCCTCTGGGTAGGCATCATCGCCATGGTGGTGGCAGGACTGATCGCCCCATTAGAAACCTTAGGCTGGTGGGCCGGTTGGTACGACGACGAAGTCGACACCCTGGAGCCAACGGACGCTCTGGCGGCCCCTGGAAAAAATCACTCGGAAATCCAACGGTACGTGGTGTACCTCGACGGTATTGGCATCTCCAGTTTCAAATATTTGCCCGATGTCGAAGAATTTTTGGATACCCTCGCGCCGCAACTACCGGAGGGGATGGTGCTGGTGCGGGGCATCATTCCCTACTCGGTGATGAATAAGCCGCTGGATGAAGACCGGACGCTGTCGTTTTTTTGGCGCTATGCGGACAAGCTGCGATTTGCGAATCCGGCCAGTTTGCTAGGGCTGATCGTCAACCTGCGTAATGTGCTGATGGTAGGGGTGTCAGCCGATCAGCGCTATGGTCCGCTCCATAACCGAGGCATCGCCCAAATTGTCTTTAACGGCTTGTTGAGACATGGGTATCAGGTAGACAATGGCACACCAGTGACCCTGATGGGCTATAGCGGTGGCAGCCAGATGGCCTGCGCCTGCGCCCCATTTCTGAAACGGGCGATCGCTGCGCCGATTGATGTGATCTCCTTAGGGGGGGTGTGCAGCGCCAACAATGACCTCCTCAAGCTGGAGCACCTGCATCATCTGGTGGGCGATCAGGACACCGTCGAGCCGATTGGCCCCATCATGTTTCCTGGTCGGTGGAAAGTGTTTCTGCTCTCCTTTTGGAACCGGGCCAAGCGGCTGGGTAAAATCACGATCCTGTCGATGGGGCCGGTGGGCCATAACGTGCCGGGCGGCATTCTGGATCCCAACATCATTCTGGCGGACAGGCGCAGTTCTTTACAGCAAACCATCGACACCATTAACGCCATCCTGACGGGGGAACTGCTCAGCGACCAAGCCCTAGCCCCCGCTAAGCCCAGTAACTACAGCCTGTATCGCGAATCCCCCTTGTGCCGGGTGGGGTACTTCCCGATTGCGCAGTCGCTTGATCCGGCGCTGTTTCACCCCGTGGGGCCGTGGGTGGGCCGACTGATTTTGCCGCCAAAGGAAGCGCGATCGCGGATCCGGGGGGCACTCATCGAGCTGCACCATGCGCCGCCGGAGTCCGCCCATCTGGTGGGCCAAACCCTGCCCCTGCGGTGGAGCCTCGAACAGCCCGAAGTGCAGCGCCTGGTCAAAGCCGTCACACGGGATGTCCACTTCAGCGCCGACACGGAATACAACAGCAAGTTTGGCGGCATCGTGCTGCCCGATCGGATCAACCACTGGCGACAGGTCAATCCCCTGGAATCGCTCGCAGCGGGACATCCGGTCGATGACATCACAGTAATGATGGGGGCGATCGACGTGCGTACCGATACCACCGGCGACCCGGCCCTCTATACCCACTACCAACCAGTAGAAGTGACCGGGCGCTACTATGCGCTGGTGCAGTTCATCGCCGCCGCTGGCCCGGAGCATTACCGGGTGCGCCATTTCAACCGCACAACGCGCCAGTTTGACGGTCCTGAGGCGGTTTTCAGTACGCCCGCAGTCCTCATGGCCAAAGACTATGGCAGCTATCCCTCGACCCTCCAGCAAATCGAACAGTCGCCCTGCAACGAACAGGGCTGGTATGTGTATGGTACGCAGGATGCAGCGGGAGAATTTGTCGTCCAGGGATTGATGCCGCGATCGCTAATGCGGTTGCAGCCCGATCGCGTCATTTTTGGCCCCAAGCAGACCTATCGCCACATTCGCAAGGAAACCTGGGCCGATATTGTGGCGCAAAAGGGCCAGATTTCCTCAGTGCTGGGCACTCCGCGAGACAACGGTGCGCCGGCGGCGATCCAAGCGGCGGTGGCGGACTGGCAGGTGGGCGATCGCGCCCTGGTGCTGCATACCTACGGCGGCATTGGTGGGAAGCACAAGGAACCTGCTGCCGCAACCCCCATTTTCTTTGGGCACTTTGCCTTTGGCGTTGCCGAAGTGATGCGCGATCCGCTCGCCGAGGAGTTGCGGTTCGACATTCGCTACTACCAGGTTTACACCCAAAATACCGATGGGCTAGTGGCAGGCACCCTGCATTGGTCACGTTATCTGGGCCATCGGCAGCTCGGCTGGCTGGGCAATCGCCCCACCTGCGACATTTTGCTCAAGCTGCCCTGCTTTACCGATGATTACAACTTCCGGGGCGATCGCCGTTCTCCCTTGCGCCGCATGGAGGCGTTTCTCATGGCGATGACTGCTCGCTACCGCATCGGCGACGGCACCGGGGCCACCTATGTCGGCCCCGCCAACAATTGCTCTCAAGATTCTAACCAGGCGTTGTTTGCCGCCATTCAACAGATGGAAAAAACGGTCAACGAAAATGCGGCACAATTGCAGGAATGGAGTCAGGAAGATCCGGCGCAAGCGGCCCAATTTGCCGAACTGCTGCGCTTTGGCAGAGATCTGAAGCAAACCCTGCAACCCTTTGGCAAACCGCGCGCCGATTGGGAAACGAACGAATTTAACCTGGGCAGCACCCTCGAAGACAAACCAATCGAAAACCTGCTGACCGGCATCAGCAGTTGGCGCACCCTCTTGCCGCGCAAAGCCAGTGACACCGTCGCCCGCAAGTTTTTGGAATATGGGGCCGCCGCCTGGATTTTGCGGACTAACCAGGTTGGGGGCTATGACCCCGACATCGAACCCATCGCGCCGATGACGTTGTAGTCAGGTCGACTGTCAGCAGGGATGGAAACGAGGTTGCTGTACCGGCTTCTGCTGGCTTCTGGCAGCGGCTCAGGCAGACCAGGGGGGCAGACATTTGGAAATTCATGGGGGGGATTGCCGAGTGGCGACATGGGCGATCGCCTTCCACGAGCGCAGCACTTCTGCCACTGACCAGGCCTGGGCAAATGCCCCACGTGGGGTAAAAGGGGCGTCCCCGTCAAAGATTTCGCTGAGGGTGCCGATGCAGCCGTCCCGCAGGTGATCGGCAAAGGGATCGAGCAAGGTGCGGGCCAGGGCGGGATTTTGGTAAACGCGCAGATGAGCCTGGATAAAGGGTCCGATGAGCCAACTCCAGACGGTGCCCTGGTGATAGCAACCGTCCCGCTCCAGGCGATCGCCGCCATAGTGGCCGCAATAATCGGGGTGAGCAGGCGAGAGCGATCGCAAACCGTAAGAGGTGAGCAGGTGCTGGGCGACGGTCTCGACCACGGCTCGCTGCTGGGGCGGCGTGAGCAGAGCGGGACCGGCAGCATCCAGCGTTGGCAGGGCGACGGCAAAAATTTGGTTGGGCCGTAGCGCGGCGTCAGCCCCCATAGGTGTATCGAGCACATCTTGACAGTAACCCAGAGAGTCTGACCAAAATCGCTGAAAGCCCTGACGGGTCTGAGCGGCCAGCTCTCGATAGGGGGCTGTCGAAACGCCTAGCTGGTCAGCAAATTGCGCCATGATCAGCAGGGCGTTATACCAGAGGGCGTTGATTTCCACCGCTTTGCCGGTGCGGGGTGTCACCACCCAATCCCCCGCTTTGGCATCCATCCAGGTCAGTTGCCACTGACCATCCCCCGCGTAGAGCAGGCCATCCTCATCGAGGTGAATGCTGTAGCGCGTGCCCCGCTGATGCCAGTGGATGATGTCAGCCAGCACCGGGAACAGCGCTTTGAGCAGCGGGGCGTCATGGCTCACCGCGTAGTATTGCCGAATGGCTTCGAAATACCAGAGGGTGGCATCGACGGTGTTGTAAGCGGGGCGATCGCCCGCTTCGGGAAAAACATTGGGCAACATGCCCTGATCCACATAGTGGGCAAAAGTCCGGAGCATGGGGCGAGCGAGTTCGGGGCGGCCCGTGGCGATCGCCAACCCCGGCAACGCAATCATCGTGTCTCGCCCCCAATCCCCAAACCAGGGATAGCCCGCAATCACTGTTTTGCCGCTCACTTCCCGTGCCGTCGAGCGCGCAACCACAAACTGATCCGCCGCCAGTACCAGTTGTTCCAGCCAGGCTGGGGCCGACGACGTGGCCCGATGAGAAGCCTGCCAGCGATCGCGCAAATGCTGTTCGTGGCGCTGCTGCCGGGCGATCGCCCCCGCGATCGGCACCCGGTCTGGCCACTCCGTCGTGGCGACCAGCGTGACCTGCTCACCCTCGCTGAGTTTGATCTCAAAGGTGCCGCCATGCAGATGATCATCGTGGGGATCAATGCCGCGATATCGTTCCACCGCGAGGTCATAACCCCAATACCACTCGTGCTGAGGCGTGCAGGTGCCGCGATCGCTGATCACGTAAAACGGCGTTGTCTCCGCCCCCGCCGTCACCTGTATCCCCGCCTGAACGGGAACCGCTCCCCCCTCACCCAGAGAAAGGTTCCGTGACTCGATCGGCTCAATGTGCATCATCCAGTCGCGTCCGCTAGTGCTGTGGTGGTGTTTGCGGTGGTTGACCAGCGCCTTGAGCGAGAGATGAACGGGCGCACTGGCCTGCTTGAGGTCGTAGCGAATATAGGTCGTGTTTGAGCCCTGCTCCATCCACACGCGCTTGGTCAGCAATCCGTCTCGCAAGGCGTAGTACCAGGTGGGAATGGTGCCCTCCAGGGCAAACCGTTCGAGGTGCAAATAACCGTGGGGCGTGACGCAGCCATCGGCCCAGCGATCGCAATACAACCGATAGGTTTGCCCACCGTACACCACGGTTTCATCCACCTTGGCGAGCAGTAATGTGCGGTCGAGGGGCGGTTTGAGGGCTGCATTTAGCAGGCCGTGGTAGTGGCGGGTCAAAGTGCCCGCGATCGTGCCGCAGGCATAGCCGCCGATGCCGTTGGTCACCAGCCATTCCCGGCGCTCAGCGAGAGCGAGTTGACCACAGATGTCGCGTCCAAATTGAATCACCATAGGACCCTAAAAACCGTTGAGCGATCGCCCTGTCAACAGTGCTTGATCTTAGGCAGTCCGATTGTGGTACCAGGCGGGCGACTCGACTCCTGCCATGCCTATCCGACGAGGAATCTGAATCCGAAAATGGGTGCCCTGCCCGACCTGGCTACTCACTATAATCAAGCCTTCCATCATGCTCACCAGCGAGTGGGTGATCGCCAGCCCTAACCCCGTGCCTGAATATTTGCGCTGCACTGATTGGTCACATTGGCGAAAGGGCTCAAAGATCTTATGCAATTGCTCATTGGGAATGCCCACTCCTGTATCACGCACGATCAGTTCGATGCTGTTTTTTGCCAGCACATTCACTTCAATCGAGACATAGCCCTGGTGGGTAAATTTGATGCCATTAGCGAGCAAATTGATCAAGATTTGCTTGAGCCTTTGGCGATCGTTATACACGATCTTTTCATCCAGATTGATGGTCGCAAAGAGATGTAGCCCCTTTTTCTCTGCCAACAACGACAGCTCAGCCAACGTCTCTTTAATCAGAACTTCTAAATCGAAATCGTAGGGAATCAGCTCTAGGCGATTGGCTTCCAAGGTTGACATATCCAAAATGTCGTCGACTAAATTGAGTAAATTTTCACCGTTGGAATAAATGCAGTTCGCCATCTTGAGCTGATAGTCATTGAGCGAACCTTTGGTTTGACTTTTCAAAACTTGAGAAAAACCCATGATCGAGTTCAGCGGCGTTCTCAACTCGTGACTCATCGTGGCTAAAAACTCTGACTTGTGCTGGTTCGCTTCCAATAACTGCAAATTCTGCTGCTCAATTTGTCGGCGCTGGTCTGCCAACTCTTGATTTTGTTTCTTGAGTAAAATATTTGTTTGTCGGAGCTGAGCTTGTGCTGCCCGTACCCGTTGTTCTGCCCGGTAAGCATTCATCGCATGGCGAATTAAACTACTTAAGCTTTCAGGAGAGAGGCGAGATTTTGCCAGATAATCCGTGGCCCCGGCCTTCATTAACTCCACCGCCGTGTGTTCATCGCCTTGCCCCGTGAGCACAATGATGGGTAAATTTTCGCCCTCGTAGCGCAATTGCTTAATGAAGGCTAACCCATCAGTATCGGGCAGCCGAAAATCCAAAAAGACACAATCAAAACATTCTTCAGACAAGAGACTTTTAGCGCTCGCGGCGGTATTACTTTCCACCACCATTGCCGACAAAGAGGTTTTTGCCAGTAATCGCCGAATCGCCATGCGATCGACCGCATCGTCGTCGATGACTAATATGTGTAAAGGCTTATTCATCCCTTTTTGGAAAACCAGCGGTGTTTGATGAGAAATCATCATAATTAAGGCATTTCGCAAAGTGTCCAGTATCGATTGAGGGCTGCCATGACTTCCGCAAAGCTCGAAAACGTAACGGGCTTCAAAATATATCCGGCAACATTCAATTTGTAAGCTTCGATGCGGTCCTGGTCTTCATCTGAAGTGGTCAGCACGACAACTGGCGTCGGGGCCAAAGCCGCATCTTTGCGAAGCTCTTGTAAAAATTCAATCCCGTTCATCTTGGGCATATTGATATCAAGGAGGATAATGCGGCGGGTGTCGGGAACGTTATCGCCATCGGCATTTTGGCCGCGCAGCATGGCTAACCCTTCTAAACCGTTGCCAGCCACAAAGAGAGGATTGGTAATCCGATTTCGCTGGAAGGCACGTTTGACGTTCATGACATCGACCTCGTCATCCTCTACCAGCAAAATATTGACTACTCTTTCCTCCACTGCACTCCCCCTTAAGGCTTCAATTCACCAAACTGTTTTTTGAAATTGCCGTCATACCTGAACTTTATTTTACTGACCTAGTATTCTTTTGCCGTCATTCCTTAGTCAGAGGGTGTCATTGATCACGCCCTGTAAAGGGTTGCACTTTCCGTAAATACCGATAAACACGGCAGTCATCGTGCCCAGGTAAAGCGAAAGGTCGTACCTTCACCTGGGGTTGATTCCAGGGTGATGGTGCCGCCCTCCGATTCGACGATTTTTTTGACGATCGCCAGACCAATGCCGGTGCTTTCCAGTTCGTCACGGGCTTTTAAGGTCTGAAAGATGGAGAACACTTTTTGGTGGTACTGCGCTTCGATGCCGGGGCCATCGTCTTTGACCGCGAACTCAATGTAGGTATCGTGGTCGATCGCGGTGATTGCAATCTTGCCGTCGTCCCGGTCGTGATGCTTGATGGCGTTGCTGATGAGGTTAGAAAAGACCTGGTTAAGGGCAGAACGATGGGTTTTTAGGTGGGGCACCGACTCCGGGAGGGCGATCGCGAAACCCGCAGGTGGCGAGAGCAGGTCAATAATTTCGGTGAGCATCTCCCGCACGTCGACCAAGCCGACCTGTCTTTCGCGCCGCCCCACCCGCGAATATTCCAGCAGGCCGTTGATCAGTGCTTCCATCCGATGCACGCGATTGCGCAGCAGGGTGAGTTGGTGGCGGTTTTCTTCGGGGAGGTCGGTGCCGAGGTCTTCTTCGATCCATTCAGAGAGGTTGGCGATCGCCCGTAGCGGCGCTTTGAGGTCGTGGGAGGCGACATAGGCAAACTGATCCAGCTCCGCGTTGCGACTTTTGAGCACCGCATTGGTCACCGCCAATAAGCTGTTCACTTGCTCTAGCTCATCCGCCCGCTTCCGCAATTCGGCGGTGGCTTGCTTGAGCCGACGAATGTCTTCGATCACCGCAATGAGGGCGACGATGTTGCCCTGCTCATCGGTTTCGGGCGACATCGTCACCATGGTCCAGAGGGAGGTGCCGTCTTTGTGGAGATACCGCTGCTCAAAGCGGTAAGCTGCGATCTGTCCCGCCACTAATTGCTGATATTGGCTGTCGCTTTGATTGGGATGGGCCGGATCGACAAATTGCTGCGAGGGTTGCCCAATCAGCTCTTCGGCGTCATATCCCAGCAGCGAGCAAAGGGTGCCGTTGACCTGTAGCCAGTGCCCCTGGGGCGAGAGTCGGGCCATGCCGACGGCGGCTTGCTCAAAAACCACTCGAAATCGGGCCTCGCTGGCTGCCAGGTCTAGCGTCGCCTGCTTGGTCTCCGTGGTTTCTTGGATAACGCCGATCATGCGGCAAGGGCGGCCATCGGTGTAGATAAACCGTCCCTGCACCAAGACCCAATGCACACTCTGGTCAGGCCAGAGAATGCGGTACTCTTCTGCAAAAATCTCTTGGTGAGTTTGGGCCTGGGCGATCGCGGCTTTGACCCGCTCGCGATCGCCGGGGTGAATGCGCTCCATCCAGCGATCGTAGCTGGCCTCCACCGTGCCCGGCTCAAACCCTAAAATACTCTCGGCTTTGGGCGACCAGTACTGGGTTTGATGTGCCAAATCCCAATCCCAGGTGCCCATTTGCGCGGCGCTCAGGGCGATGTTTAAGCGTTCAGCGGTGTCTTGCTGATTTTCTAAGGCGGCTTCTAGTTCGGCGCGAGTGGCCTGATCTCGGGACATGATCTACGATTTTCCTGTTGAGACTGGCGGCGGCAGAGCACTAAGACCCGCAACCGGACCCTGTACCTCGGGGTAAGGTATTCGCTGAGACGAGTCAACTGTTTTGAAGGCTAGGCGAAGGCCTCCCCAACTGTGGACAGTGCCGCGATCGCCGCTCCACCGTCAAGTCTGGGGACTATCGATTGCTGCACCCATTGGTTAGCCCCCCCGTTGCCCTACCCATAACCCCTGAAGCTTGATCTTTTCGTCGCCGCGCTTCCACTAATCAGACAGTCATGGAGGAATCTCTCCACACAGTAGTTGACAGCCTCCTGCCCAGACCTAGACCAGAGATGGATTTTGCGCTCCCATAGCTTCTACCCATTGGGGTATGCACATTCCCCCCGTTTCATGGATAGTGAGTGCCATTACGGGTCGACGCGAATCGAGTCACAGGCCGTCGTCGACCTTTGTATTAAGGAATTCCAACATGTCAGCTATCCGAATTGTTTTGATCGAAGACCATAATCTGACGCGCATGGGGCTGAAAACGGCATTTAATCAGCAGCCTGGTTTTGAGTTGGTCGGCGAAGCCTCCAGTGGTCAAGCGGGACTGTCGCTACTTTTATCCCACCGACCGGATATTGCGGTGGTCGATATCGGCTTGCCCGACATTGACGGCATTGAGGTCGTGCGTCGCTTTCGTGAACAATTGCAACAAGAAGGGGAGATTCCCACTAAGATTTTGATGTTGACCATGCACGATAGCGAAGAAGCGGTGATGGCTGCCTTTGCGGCGGGGGCGGATGCTTACTGTATGAAGCAGACCGAGTTGCCCGAGTTGATAAATGCCGTGCGCGAAACGTCTCAGGGGAATGCCTGGATTGATCCGGCGATCGCCAGTATCATCTTGCAGCAGATGCGCCAACAGCCGGTGGCGGCAGGCAGCGTCGACTCGACGGTGGCGATCCAGGGGCTCAAGCCGGAAGATACTCAGGTGCTGGAGAGTTATCCCCTTACGGGTCGCGAACTTGAGATCCTGGAACTCATTGTCAGCGGTTGCAGCAATGCCGAAATTGCTGAGCAGTCATACATCACCGTCGGCACTGTCAAAACCCACGTCCGCAATATCCTCAATAAGCTGGGGGTGGACGATCGCACCAAGGCTGCCGTGCGCGCCCTTCGCGCCGGACTGGTGCAGTAAGCCAGCGGCATGGGGAATTCCAAATGCGGGATGCAGAAAGTCTGTCATCAGGGCCGGATGTCCGCTGAAGGTGCCTGACAACCGCGTGCGCTGAAAACATTAAACATTGGAGGTTCTGTTGTTGCCGATGGTGGCTGCCGGGAATGCCAGCGATCGCTTAACCTGGCTCCCTGGGGCGAACCATCTGCGCCGGACGGACCTGCTGGTCAAATTCTGCGCCGGTGAGGAAACCGAGTTGCAGACAGGCGGCCCGCAAGGTCAGGTTTTCGGCGTAGGCCTTTTTGGCCACTTGGGCGGCTTGGTCGTAGCCGATCACCGGATTCAGCGCCGTCACCAACATGAGAGAATTTTCCAAAAACTGTTGGATTTGCTCGCGATTGGGCACTAGCCCCACGACCAGATAATCGGTGAAGGTGCGGCAGGCGTCGGTGAGCAGCCGGATGGAATGTAGCAGATTGTGCATCATCACCGGCTTGAAGACATTTAGCTCAAAATTGCCCTGGCTGGCGGCAAAGGCGATCGCCGCATCATTCCCCATCACCTGCACACACACCATCGTCATCGCCTCGCACTGGGTCGGATTCACCTTCCCCGGCATGATAGAAGAACCGGGTTCATTGGCGGGTAGTTGCAGTTCCCCCAGACCACATCGCGGCCCCGACCCCAGCCAGCGCAGGTCGTTGGCAATTTTCATCAGCGCCGCTGCCAGGGTTTTGAGGGTGCCGCTAGTGGCCGCGATCGCGTCATGGGCCGCCAGCGCCGCAAACTTGTTGGGCGCAGTCACAAAAGGCAGTTGGGTCGATCGCGCAATTTCGGCGGCCACCGTTTCCGCAAAATCCGGGTGGGTATTCAACCCCGTGCCGACGGCAGTGCCCCCCAGCGCTAGCTCATACAGTTCCGGCAGGCTCGCTTCAAGCCGCTGTAGCCCCTTGTCCAACTGCGCTACATACCCCGAAAATTCCTGGCCTAAGGTCAGCGGTACCGCATCCATCAGGTGGGTGCGGCCAATCTTGATAATGTCGTCAAACGCTGCTGCCTTGTCGGCTAGCGCCTGGCGCAACCGCTGCACTGACGGCAACAGGTCATGCACGATGCGCTCTACCGCCGCGATGTGCATCGCCGTGGGAAAGGTATCGTTCGACGACTGCCCGCAGTTCACATGGTCGTTGGGGTGAATGGGATCTTTGCTGCCCAATGCGCCCCCCGCTAGCTCAATGGCGCGGTTGGCAATCACCTCATTGGCATTCATATTCGTCTGGGTGCCGCTGCCTGTCTGCCACACCCGCAGCGGAAAGTGATCATCCAGCTCACCCGCAATCACCTCATCCGCCGCCTGCACAATCAGCTCCGCCTCTGCCGCCGCCAGCTTGCCCAACTTGCGATTGGTCACCGCCGCCGCCCGTTTCAGCACCCCAAACGCCCGAATCAACTCCCGTGGCATCCCGTCATCGCCAATGTCGAAATGGTGCAGCGATCGCTGGGTCTGCGCCCCCCAATAGCGATCGCTCGGCACCGCGATCGGCCCCATGCTGTCAGTTTCAATCCGCGTGTTCATTCGCTGGTTGGTGTGGAATCATGATTTCTGACAATAGCAAATGAAGTCAGAATGCAGAAGTCAGAAAGTAAGCCCTAGATGAATGGTTAGGAATAAGGATCAAATAACATCCAAATGGTTAGGGCAGGCATCTTGCCTGCCTGGGGACAGCCGAGACGGCTATCCCAACTTATTCAATTCTCATTCCTTAACAAGGGCATAAGGCTTTTGTGAAAGAAGAAATTCAGGGTCACATTGGGAAGTAAAGCAGTACTCGTAATTTGGATTTTGAGAATGATGAATGGGGGTGGCTGGAGCTTTGAGTGTCGCGATTCTCATCAGAGATAGAACTTTCAAGTTCGCGGTTCAAATTGTTAAGTTATGTACCCATCTCCATGAAAGATCAGGCGGGGAGCATCCCACTTTTGCGAATCGCCCTCATCCCCCAGCTCCTTCTCCCAATTCTGGGAGAAGGGGTGCAAGACTTCAAAGTCCCTCTCCCTTTCTTCAATGCCCCTTGGGCTATAGCTTGGGAGAGGGATTTAGGGTGAGGGCAACAGCGTCAAATACACACTTAGGAATGGGAATTTAATTCAGTGTGGACAGCCGTCTCGGCTGTCCAAGAGCAGGCAAGATGCCTGCCCGACAAAACTGGGACTTTATAAAATCCTGATTCCTTACAAAACTGGGATGCACTCGATCAGGCGTTCCCCGAGTTTTGGTAAACCAACTTTTACGGTCGGGAACCAGTATCGGAGCCAATACAGCGGCGGCCCAATCTGGACAATCTCGAAAAGATTTTGTCAATAAGCTCAAAATTGCTTTGAAGGAAGCAAGCGAAACTGAATACAGGCTTAAGCTCCTAGCCGCATCTAAGTATCGGCGTTGCTGATGCCAGGTATGAACTAATTTCTCTAGGTATTGGCACCTCGTTCAAATTTTTGCAAAATCATACCGCTATTCAGCAACGCCCATTCCTATTCTTTTAGAAACAGCCCCGATTCTGTACAAATTCCCTGCATGGGTCGATCCCAAATGTCTCTGGGCACCTTGGGCAAGCGGGCGTATTCAAACACGATCGCGACAGTGGGTTTTTGTCGCCATTGAGGTTTTGTCAACATGCGATCGTAGTAGCCGCCGCCGTAGCCGAGACGATAGCCCGTGACATCGCAGGCCACCGCTGGTACGAGAATTAGATCCACCCGGTCGGGGGAAATTTCCGGGGCATGGGCGACGGGTTCGGTGATGCCGTAAAGTCCGGTTTGCAAAAATTGTGCGCCCTGCCACTGGTGCCAAAACAGATTTTTGCCGCTGCAGCGGGGCAGGCCCCAATAGCGGCGATGATCCATCAGGGGACTGAGGTCGGGCTCGTTGCGAAAGCTCCAGTACGCCAGGATGCAGCGGGCATTTTGAAAGGTGGGCCAGGTTTGCAAATGGGCGCAGATGCGATCGCTCTTTTGTCGCCACTGTTGGGGCGGAATCGCCTGGCGGGCTTTGAGCAGACGCCGCCGCAGGTCGGCTTTTGCCGTCGCCGGATCACTCGGCAAAGAAGACTGAGCAATTGAAGACATCAGAAACTCGGTAAGTAAACCATTGGCGAATAGCAGAATTGCTAGAAAGTCTAAACGGGAATGGGGTAAATGGAACGATGAATTTGTCAGGCGATCGGTCAAAAATGTTAGAGTTTGCTTCTGTTGAATTCGTTGGCGGCCCATTTCTGACACTACTCGACAACTCACCGTGGAAACGGCAACACCGGCGCGGCTGGATCGCTGGCTGACCGACCATTTGCCCGACCTCTCTCGCAATCGGGTACAAAAGCTGATCGACTGGGAGTACGTCAAGCTGAACGGTATCGTCTGCACCAACAAAAAAGCGACGGTGCAGGTGGGGGATGCGATCGCCGTCACCCTGCCCGCGACCAAACCCCTGGAAGTCAATGCGGAAGCCATTCCCCTCGACATTCTCTACGAAGATGAGCACTTCGCCATTGTGAACAAAGCGGCGGGTATGGTCGTGCATCCCGCCCCTGGCAACCTGAATGGCACCCTGGTCAATGCCCTGCTGGCCCACTGCGGCGACCAACTCACCGGCATTGGTGGCGTCGAGCGCCCCGGCATCGTGCATCGGCTGGATAAGGATACGACCGGCGCGATCGTCGTCGCCAAGTCCGAACTCGCCCACCAGAATTTGCAGGCCCAGATGAAAGCCAAAACGGCGCGACGAGAATATCTGGGGGTGATTCATGGGGTGCCCGCTGAGGCCAGTGGCACCGTTAACGCGCCCATTGGTCGTCATCCCCACGATCGCAAAAAACAGGCGATCGTCCTTCCCGCCAAAGGCGGGCGGGAAGCGGTAACTCACTGGCACATTGAGGAACGGCTCGACAACTTTACCCTGGTGCGGTTTCGGCTAGAGACCGGACGCACCCACCAGATCCGCGTCCACTGTCTGCATATGAAGCATCCGATAGTGGGTGATCCGGTGTATGGGGCGGGGCGATCGGTCGGGGTCAACCTGCCCGGCCAAGCCCTCCACGCCGAAAAGCTGACTGTGCAACATCCCGCCACGGGGGAAATGATTACGGCGATCGCCCCCTTGCCTCCCCACTTCATCACCCTGCTCACCGTCTTGCGCAATCGCCAGCAGTCGGGATGAATTTTGGCGAATTTCTGTCCCTGGCTCGGAGCAAGTCGGAGCCCAGCCAGTATCCTTAAAGCCGGGACTTTCATCACTGGTCGCTGGCACCGCACCCATGGGCGTCGAATTCCTCATCCTCACGGTTTACTTCATCTGCATCATCTACGTGCTGTATCAGATGGCGCTGTCCGTCGAGGACAAACTGGAAGATCAGGTCGAAATCATTTTGCAGGGTGAGGCCTTGCAGGCCGCAGTCAATGCCCAGTTACAGCAACAGGTTCTCTATCTGGCGAGCGCCGAGACACAGGTGGTCGCGGGCAAATCGCTGCTCACCATCACCTTTTTTAAGGAAGCAGAAGACCAGGATGAGGCGATCGGCACCGTGGCGTTGCAGGTGATGCCCCAGGGCAAGCTACCGTTGCAACCTCCGATCAAGTCCCTCAGTGTCAGTATCATCAATACCCTGCCCGATCAACAGGTCTTCCTCCAGTGGGACCGCAGCGCCCTCAGCGTGCACGGCGGGTTTGCCCAGCGGGTCATTCGTCAGGTGCCTGGCAATACGACCGACCTGCTGCCGTCCCAGGCTCCAACGGTGGTCAACCCCGGCTTGCAAACCAATGTCCGCGTAACCGCCGAAGGCTTACTGACTCGGCCCGAAAACCAGGTGTCCCTGGAAGTTGGCCCCGCCCTGGTTGACCTCAGTAAAATCCCCACCATGAAGGAGCCGATGCGCCAGTACACGCTGCAAATGGTGCTTTGGGTGCGATCGATGTTGCATCCCAACAGCCCCGCCCTGCAACTCATCCTGCCGTTCACCTTCCAGATTGCGGTGCTGCCTGACCACGTGGCCCTGCCGGTCCTCAGTTGGCTGCTCACTTACAATCCCTTTGGCCCGCGCGCATCGCAAAAGCCTCGCTGATGAAGACCCTAGTAATCGGCTATGGCAACACGCTGCGCGGTGATGACGGGGTTGGCTATCTGGCTGCGGAACAGATCGCGGCCTGGCATTGGCCGCAGGTAAAGGCGATCGCCTGCCACCAACTCACGCCCGAACTGGCCGTCGAACTCGCCCCGTGCGATCGCGTCCTCTTTATCGACGCCACCCTCCCCGGTATGCAAACGGACGTTCATCTGCATCCCCTTCAGCCCACGAAGTCTGCCCCGCTTGAGGCCCACCGCAGCCACCCAGCGGATCTCCTGCAACTCACCGCCCAGCTTTACGGCCAGTCGCCCCAGGCCTATCACCTGCTACTGCCCACGGCGCAAATGGCGTTTTCGGAGGAGTTGTCGGCGATCGCCCAGGCTGGGTTAGCAGAGGGATTGCTGATGGTGCGGCGGTTTTTGACCAGTGAGCCGGGGTGAGGGTGGATGGGTTGGGGTGGATGGGTGGCTACGGGAACTCCCCCGAAGCGCTGGTGATGAAATGGACGTTTAATGCCCGCGATGGGGAATTTGGATAGCCTTTGCCGCGCCAAGCCGCCCCCTTCAAGCATTATCTCAGAGCGTCAAGGCGCGATCGCGATTGACAAAGTAGGGTAGCGGAGTCCTGCGGCTGGGCCAATTGCGCCGAATGAATTTGAGTAAAAAGGGAATGGAAACTGCCAGCAAGATCACCCCCAGCCAAATGCTGGCGCGAAAGTCTGCCAGAGAGGTGGGCTCGTTGCCGACGGTCAGGCGACTGATGACTTCCAGGCTGCCCGCGATCGCGTTGTTCAGCGCGTGCACGGCGATCGCCACCCCCAAACTGCTTGTGCGGCAGTAGAGCAGCGCCATCACCAGACCAAACATCGTCAGCCCAATGACGTTGCCATGCAAAATGCCAAACAGGATCGAAGTCAAAATCACCGCAGCAGGCGCATTCCAGCGGGTGCCCCAGCGATGCAGCAAAAACCCCCGAAACAGAAACTCTTCCAACACGGGGGCCGCAATGACCAAAACCACCACCATAAGAAAGTTGTAGAGGCCCGGCGAGGCCGTTTCACCGGCTTCTAAAAACAGCGAATCTTGCAGCGTGTGGGTGACAAAATCGGGAAACGGATAGGAGAGCAGCGTAAACGAAACCTGAAAAGCCCCCAGGGAGAACATAAACAGCAACATCCATAGCCCCAGCAGGGGGGGCCAGTGCACAGGCTGCGGCCAATGCCCTAAGAGGATTTTCCAGTCAATGTGGCGGCGGCGATAGCGCCACAGCACCCAAAGACTGCCCCCCCCAAACAAAATCAAATAGAAGAATGGGGTCACCAACGGATCCATGACCAACAGCCCTTCATTGCGGGCGATCGCGATCGCCAGTCCCATTGACAAGGCTAACCACAGCATGCCGATGACCGCTAGCAGTTGTCGGGCTTTGGGATGAGCGAATAGCGTTTGCGCCTCACGTTTGTCCATAAACTGGCACCGCCGCCCCACGCAGATCTTTAGCAGCATCCGACGCCAAAAAACAAATGACCTCTGCCAACGATTCCGGCTTGACCCACTGAGCCGCCTGGTCAGCGCCCATCGCCTCCCGGTTAGCGGGCGTATCAATCACGCTGGGCAGCACCACGTTAGCGGTCACGCCCGTCCCCTTGGTCTCATCCGCGATCGCCTGGGTCAGCGCCACGACTCCCGCTTTAGAGGCGCAGTAGGCCGCCAGTTGCCCCCCCGGCTGCACCGCTCCCCGCGACCCGACCGTGACAATGCGACCGGAGTCCTGCTTGAGCATTTTTTTCAAGCTGTGCTTGCACACCAAAAAGGTCGTATTTAAGTTCAAGTCGAGCTGCTGTCGCCACTCCGCAAAGCTAAAGTCGGGCGTTGGCCCCATGGCAAAGCCCCCGACGAGATGAATGGTGGCATCCAGCCGGTCGTGACTCTCAATTAACGAAATTACCGCAGCTTCATCACTGAGGTCCGCCGCCATAAATCGCACGCGGGACAAGGCGGCTGGCGAAAGCTGAGATTTGAGCCGGTCTAACCCCTTGGCGCTGACGTAGGGAATCGTGACCGTCGCCCCCTGAGCTAACGCCACAGCAGTGACCCCTCGGCCCAATCCACCCGTACCGCCAGTAATCAAAATGTGGCGATCGCCCATGAAATCCTTCACAATTCTGCGTAGCTCAATCTTAGCCCCTATTGTTCAGCCCCCAAAGCATCCCTACGCCATCAGTGACCGACAAAAAAGGTGCGAGCGCCTATCGCCCACACCTTAGAATCGCTACTTCAACCAAATTGTTTGAATCTGAGTTGAGATGGCTTGAGCTTGGTCAGCGCATCGCTGCCTCAGGCGTACTGATGCATCTCGGCTTCTAACTGCCGCAGCAGGTGCTCATCGCCTCGGGCTTGGGCAATCTGCATGCGCCGCTCCAGCGATCGCTTCATGTTGGCCTGGTGCATATCTGCCGCCTCTTGCAGCAAACTGCGACGTGCTGCCGCCATCGAATCAAACACCGGCTTGAATTGGGGTTCTTGAGGGGCTTTTTTGACCTGCACCATAGCCTCAACCGTGCCCTGACGGGTCGTGTGGTAGGGCGTGCCCCGATAGGTCAAGTTGGCTTCGGGCTGCGGAAAAGGCACATGACTGACGTAGGAGAAGTGCAACGGACGGCCCCGGTACTGGCCCAACATTTCACTCTCAGCTACTTCGAGGACAGGGGGGGTATAGTCGTACTGAACGCCGCGATAACAGAGTTTCATATTTCGCCTCCAAGCTTAAGGATGATCTCAAGTGTGTGGTTTTAAAGAGGCGCGTTCCTTCGGGCATCGCCCTACTTCCGTCCCAAATACGCCGAACGCATACGCCATTGAGGCAAAAATGCAGGGCACGGGATGAACGATCTATCTTTATATCTGTATCCAATTTTACTGTTTCGTCTTTATGTCAGCAACTCCTGAAATTAAAAGTAATACAAGATTGGGGGGTGTATCGCTTGTCTACCAAGGGCTCTCCGTCTAAGGGGGGAAATATGAGAGGCGATCGCAACAAAACGCCAAATTGTCAAAGTTGAATTTCTGGCAGTCTCCCTGCGCCAATCAGGTGCAGTTCTCTAGTCCAGAGCGATCGCTAGAACTGTCAGTTTGCTTGACGATGGCCCACCGCCTCAGGTGACCCAACCTGCCGCAGTAGGATAGTGGTCCTGAGCATCGATTTCACTCACTCCCCTCATAGCAGCGGAGCGATCGACTATGCTGTTTAAAGAACATTACGGAACGTAAACAACCTGGTGCCCGACTGCTATGGAATGCCTCATTAACCGCCGTGCTCAATTCTCCGCTAGCCACCGTTATTGGCTGCCAGAGCTGAGTGAGGCTGAAAATCAAGCAAAGTTCGGGCTTTGCAGTCGTGCCCCTGGTCATGGACACAACTACGTGCTGTACGTCTCCATGTTGGGTGAGCTAGACCAGTACGGCATGGTGCTCAACTTGTCTGATGTCAAACAAGTCATCAAGCGCGAAGTCACCAGCCAACTCGATTTTGCTTATCTCAATGATGTCTGGCCGGAGTTTCAAAAGACCTTGCCCACGACAGAATTTATGGCTCAGGTGCTGTGGCAACGCCTCGCTCCGCATCTGCCCATCGTGAAAATCCAACTTTTTGAACACCCTGAACTTTGGGCTGAATATATAGGTAATGACATGGAAGCTTATCTCACCATTAGCACTCACTTTAGCGCGGCTCATCGGCTGGCGTTACCCAGTCTGAGCTATGAAGAAAACGTAGAAATTTACGGCAAATGTGCTCGCCCCCACGGTCACGGACACAACTACCATCTGGAAGTGACGGTGAAGGGCGATGTCGATCCCCGGACGGGCATGATTGCTGATTTGACCGATTTGCAAACCGCGATCGCTGATTACGTGGTCGAGCCGTTTGACCACACCTTCCTTAACAAAGACATTCCCTATTTCGAGCAGGTGGTGCCGACTGCCGAAAATATCGCCATCCACATTCGGGACTTGCTGCGGGAGCCAATCGCTCAAACGGGTGCGCAACTCCATAAGGTCAAATTGATCGAGAGTCCCAACAATTCTGCCGAGGTGTACTGCACCGCTGATCCTGTTCCCGGTGGGGTGGCGGCGCGGCCAGCGTTCGCGGCTGTCTAAATCCGTTTGTTCAGTGGCGATCGCTCACGCATCTCGAAAGGGCGATCGCTTGAGGCCCTGGCCCCATGGCTCGCTAGTCATGCTTCACCGTCACCACTGCCGATCACCCGGTGAACTCTGTCTACCGGTAGAGTTGTTACTCGGCAAGAAAGCAGATAATTGTTGCAACTGTAAAGTTGTAGAAATTAACAATGTTGATTTATCGGGGGCTGATGTGTTGGTGCCTCGCTGCCTCTACATTCCTTCTTGAAAATGTCAGGTCTTACTGCTAGCAACTTTGTGCTGCCCATCATGAAACCTTGCCATCCAGCCTGAGAGTAGGAAGCCCATGGCCAATTCTGATCGACTTCTGCTTGTGATTGGTGAGCATCAGGGTTGCGCCGATCGCTACAGGCAATTACTGCAAGACGACTGTGCGGCTTCTTATCACCTGATTGAGACAACTTATAGCATTGATGTCCCGCTATCTTATCGGGAGCGCCCGCCCGACGGCATTTTGCTAGAATTGTCTCTAGCCCAAGACGATTTGCGCCTTGTCCTGAATCAGGTGCAGTCCACTTGGGGAGAGGCCAGTCCCCCCGTGGTCATGGTAGGCGACGCAGATATCAATACCGCCGTTATGGCCTTAAAGGCAGGTGTCGCTGATTACCTGGTGCGTGGGCAATTGTCTCCCGATACCTTGGGCTTGTCCCTACGGACGGTAATCGAAAACGCGGAGCTGAAACGGCAACTGCAACAGCGGGAAGAACTTTTCCAAGTCTCCATTGAGAATATGTTGGATTGCTTCGGCATTTACACCGCGCTCCGCGATGAGGCCGGGCAGATTATTGACTTTCGTATTGATTACGTCAATCAAGCCGCTTGTGACAACAACCAAATGTCGCAGGCAGAGCAGATTGGTCGGGGCTTGTGTGAGGTGCTGCCCAACCATCGAGAATCGGGATTATTTGATGAGTACTGCCAATTGGTCAATACCGGTACCCCCCTCGTTAAAGAATCCTTGATTTATGAGGATTGCTATGATGGCCGCTATTTGGCTCGAGCCTATGATATTCGGGCCAGTCAACTCAACGATGGGTTCGTGGCCGCATGGCGAGATGTCACCGATCGCAAGCAATTAGAACTGGGGTTAAGCCAATCTAACACCCACTTGCGACGACTGATCGAGACCGCTCCCATTGGGATTGCGGTGGGGGCGGCGGACGGCACCGTCAAGCTCATTAACGATGCCATGCTGGCTCTCCATGGCTATCCGCGCGAGATGTTTGAACAACAGGGCATGAACTGGCGAGACTTCACTGCACCCGAATATGCCGATCAGATTGAGCCAGCGATGGTGCAACTTCAGCAGCAGGGCCATTTGCCACCGGCAGAAAAAGAAATCGTGCGCCCCGATGGCTCACGGGTGCCCGTTTGGATTAGTGCCACGCAGAATTTTGATCGTCCCCATGAGCACATTGCCTTTGCGATTGATTTGACGGCGCAAAAGCAGGCCGAGGCCGCCCTCAAGGCCAGCCAGCAGCATTATCAGGTGCTCGCTGAGGCGATGCCGCAAATGGTGTGGGAGGCGGATGCCACCGGCGCAGTCAATTATTGGAATCAACGCTGGTATGAATACACGGGGCTGACGGCAGCGGCTTCGCTGGGCCTAGAGGGGGCGGAGGCCATTCACCCCGAGGATCGCGATCGCACCTTAACCCAATGGCAAGCTGTGATCGCGAAGGGACAGCCCTTTGAAGTAGAGCATCGGATTCGGCGTCAAGATGGCCTCTATCGCTGGTTTATCAACCGGGGTATACCCACCTATAACGAGCAGGGGCAACTCACGGGGTGGATTGGCAGCATCACCGACATTGATGAGCGCAAGCGCCTAGAAGAAGGGTTGCGATTAGTTGTACGGGCCGCCAATAGCCTGATCTACGACTGGGAATTGTCTACGAACATCGTGCGGCGATCGGAGAAGTTATTTGACGTTGTGGGGTTTCCTCCCCATGAGGTGCCCGAGACTGCCGACTGGTGGAACAGCCGCATCCATCCCGATGATCAATTGCGCCTGCAAGGACAATTAGCGACTCTGCTAGCGGGCCAAGACTGCTTATTCGAAGCCGAATATCGGGTGCGCCATCGCGATGGGCACTGGGTCGATGTGTGGGACCGCAGTTGCGCCGTGCGTGACGAGCAGGGCCAGGTCGTCCGCATTGTGGGGGCCACCTTCGACATTAGCGAGCAAAAGGTGCTGCTCCGCGATCACGAACGGACTGAACGGGCTCTGCGAGAGAGCGAAGATCGCCTACGCCTGTCGCTGGAGTCGGCCCAATTAGGCACCTGGGATTGGAACTTGGTGACCCATGAGCTGATTTGGGATGCTGGCTGTAAGAGCATGTTTGGCTTACCCGCCGATGCCGACAGTAGCATTGAGATGTTCTTTGCTGGACTGCACCCCGACGATCGCGATCGCCTGCAGCAGGTCGTGCAGCGATCGCTCGATCCCAGCAGTGACGGCACCTACGACGTCGAGTATCGGACCGTTGGAGTCCGAGATCACATTGAGCGCTGGATCAAAGCCACCGGGCAAGTTTACTTTAACGCCGTGGGCAAACCGCTACGCTTTATTGGCATTGTTTTGGATATTACCCAGCGCAAGCAACTGGAGGCGCAGCGGGCAAATCTGTTGCAGCAGGAGCAGGCGGCCCGCGAAGCCGCCGAACGAGCCAACCGCATCAAAGATGAATTTTTGGCCATCTTGTCCCATGAGTTGCGATCGCCCCTGAACCCGATTTTGGGCTGGGCCCATCTGCTGCGCACGAAAACCCTGAGCGCTGAAGTAACCGCTCGTGCCCTGGAGGCGATCGAGCGTAACGCCAGGCTGCAAACTCAGCTGATCGATGACTTGCTGGATGTCGCCCGGATTTTGCGAGGCAAACTGAGGCTGGAGATGGCTCCCGTCGATCCGGTATTTATTATTGAAGCGGCAGTCGAGACGGTGCAATCAGCCGCCGACGCCAAAGGAATTGCCATCCACACCGACCTGTCGGCGGTGGGCTGGGTCAATGGTGACGCCGGTCGCTTGCAGCAAGTCGTTTGGAATCTGCTGAACAATGCCGTCAAATTCACCCCGGAAAAGGGGCAGGTGGCAGTCCATCTGAGCAGTGTCAACCATGCCCTCCAAATTCAAGTCACTGATACCGGCATGGGCATTCACGCCGACTTTTTGCCCCATATCTTTGAGTCATTTCGTCAGGAAGACACCTCAGTGACGCGGCAATTTGGGGGCCTGGGGCTGGGGTTGGCCATCGTCCGGTATCTGGTCGAAGCCCACGGCGGCACCATTACGGCGAATAGTCCCGGCGAAGGGCAGGGTGCTACGTTTACCGTGCGGTTGCCGCTGTTGTCGCCAGCTCCCCACCGCGACTCTGGCCAGACTCACCCAGTGCTCGCAGTTGACCTCAGTCGGCTATGCATTTGGGTGGTCGACGATAGCCCCGACACCTTAGAAATCGTGACCGTTTTGCTGGAGCAATATGGTGCGGAAGTGAGGGCCTTTGCCACCGCTAGGGCTGTGCTGGCAGCCCTCTCTAGCAGTCGTCCTGATATCTTGATCAGTGACATCGGGATGCCGGAGATGGATGGCTATACGCTGCTCCAGAAAATTCGATCGCGATCGCCTGAACCGGAGAACCTCTTCCCCGCGATCGCCCTGACCGCCTATGCCCGTGATGCCGAATGCCGCCAAGCCCTGGCTGCTGGCTTTCAGCGCCATATCGCCAAACCCTTTGACCCCCCTCAGTTAGCGTTGGCGATCGCGGAGCTATGCCAGAGCCCTTGACTCTCAGCAGCCCCTTTGCCACTAGCCCGACACTCGACTTTCTCAACACGAAAGAATCAACACAAAAAAAGATGCACGGAATAATCCGTGCATCGATCAGAGGGCTATGCCTTTAACCCATTAATAAGCATCTTGCAGCTCATAGAAGTCGGGAGACACGTAGTCTTTACGCAACGGCCAACCCACCCAGTCTTCAGGCATTAATAAACGCTTGAGATTGGGATGACCTTCATACACGATGCCGTACATGTCGTAGCTTTCCCGCTCTTGCCAGTCGGCAGCTTTCCAAATCCAGTAAACCGAGGGCACTTTGGGATTTTCCCGGGGGAGAAACACCTTCACGCGCACCTCTTCCGGATCAGTGGCATCGTCACTCAGCTGCACCAAATGGTAAAAGCTGACTAGACGCTGCCCTGGACCCTCGTCGTAGGCTCCCTGACATTGCAGGTAATTAAACCCATAGGCATAGAGCGCCGTACAAACCGGAATCAAAAACTGAGGTTCGACTGTGAGGATCTCAACGCCCAAATGATCGGGGGCCAGAGACTCATGACCAAATCCGTTTTCCGTCAGCCACTTCGAAACCGCTCCCGCTTCGACGATCGCCCCTTCCCCTTCCTCTTCCGGCGTTCCTGCCTGCTTCACGTCCGCTTCAGCCATTCGACTCCTCCTGCTTCGACTTCTCTAAAGAAGGCTCTAGCGGCATGCCCATAGCCGCCATCAGCTCTTTCGGGGGGGCTTCGCGCGTGCCCGTTTGCAAATATCGGCCCGTCAAAATCGGCGATACCGACTTCATCTGGTGCGGCACCACGTGGTACCGGTGAGTTTGAGCGATCGCGGATTGATCGGCCCAAGACTCAGTGGCAATCTTCTTCCGCAATTTGATGATGGCGTCAAAGATGGCCTCCGGTCGCGGTGGGCAACCGGGGATGTAAACATCGACAGGAATCAGCTTATCAACCCCCCGGACAGCCGTCGGAGAATCCATGCTGAACATGCCACCGGTAATCGTGCAAGCCCCCATCGCAATCACATACTTGGGGTCAGGCATTTGCTCATAGAGACGCACGAGCGCCGGAGCCATCTTCATCGTGACGGTGCCCGCCGTGATAATCAAATCGGCCTGTCGGGGAGACGCCCGAGGTAATAAACCAAACCGGTCAAAGTCAAACCGGGAACCGATGAGGGCTGCAAACTCAATAAAGCAGCAAGCGGTGCCATATAACAGGGGAAACAGGCTAGACAACCGGGTCCAGTTGTACAAGTCGTCTACCGTGGTCAAAATGACATTTTCCGACAAATCCTGGGTCACGGCGGGAACCCCGACCGGATTTTCTAGCCGCTCGTTAGGAGCCAACATCGGTACCTTTCCTTCAGGATTCATGACCATTCCAATGCTCCTTTTCGCCATGCGTACACCAGACCGACCACGAGAATTGCGATAAAGATCAGCGCTTCGATAAAGGCCAGCAGTCCCAATCTGCTAAAAGCAACCGCCCAGGGGTACAAAAACACCGTTTCGACGTCAAAGATGACGAACACCAAGGCGAACATGTAATAGCGAATATTGAACTGAATCCACGCACCACCAATCGGTTCCATCCCGGATTCATAGGTCGTCCGACGCCCCGGACCCAGTCGCTTGGGCCTCAGAAAGTAGGCGATCCCCAACGCCAAAATTGGCACCGAGGTACACAAGAGGAGAAAAACTAGTAGATATTCGTAGCCGTTTAAGACAAACACTGCCTATCCTCGCTCACCATTGCGCACGGTCTCATGCTGTACGCATTTCTATATTAGTTTACATTCCGTTGAACTTCAGGCGGTTGGCCTGTCTCAGTGTTTTGGAGTTTCCATGCTGGCCATTAGCTCGACTCATATCTTCCCGAGATCGCATCCAGGCTCTAAAATCGGCGGCGACGACCGAGGCTGAGAAACGTTCTCTGTCATGTCATAATTAGTAACAATTATTTCATTTTTGCATGATTGACATTTAGCAAGTCCCAGTGGGTTTGCTGGCTGTATCTGCTTGAGAAGAAAGCCGTCAAAGGGAGTAACTCATGTCGACTGAACCCAACCCCCAAGTTGATCAAATCGACGTAAACGACGATCAAGTGGCTGAAAAGACTGTTTCGGCGTCGTCTGATGAAGCGAATGCCGGGACCGCAGCCGATCAAGAGGCCAAGCCCCTGACCCCCAGGGAAATGGATCGATTTGAGTGCTTAGCCTGTGGCTACACCTATGAACCGGCCAAGGGGGACGATCGCAGCAATATTCCGCCGGGGGTGCCGTTTCCCGAGGTGCCATTAAATTGGCGCTGTCCGGTTTGCGGAGCCCAAAAGAAGCGTTTTGCCAATGTGGGGCCAGCTGGCACCCCTTCAGGGTTTAAAGAAAACCTGAACTATGGGTTGGGCGTCAACACGCTCACTCCCGGCCAAAAAAGTGTGCTGATCTTTGGGGCGCTTGCCGTGGGTTTCTTCTTTTTTATTAGCCTGTATGGCTTGCGGTAGCGCCAAGCGGGTACCGAGACTGAGAGACTGAATAAATATCGATCAGCCTTGCGGTTGATCGGCTGTTGTGGCTTTGGAAATTGAGTTGGCATGGGTGGTTTGTTGGTTCATTTGAGAAAGATTGGGGCAATGGTGGCGATCGCACTCCTGTGCTTTAGCTGCAGTAATGCCTTTTTGCCCGAGTTGGAAAATAACCCCTGGGAAGTGGTGCACCTGGATACGAATGCGACCTTCTCGGATGTGGCCTTTACCGACGATCCCAATCACGGTTGGTTGGTGGGCAGTCGCAATACCTTGATGGAAACTCAGGATGGCGGCGAAACCTGGACGCCGCGATCGCTCGATTTGGGCGATCAAGGATTTACCTTTACCTCGGTGAGCTTCTTTGGGCAGGAGGGCTGGGTGGCTGGACAGCCCCAAATTTTGCTGCATACAACGAATGGCGGCGACACCTGGGAGCGCGTTCCCCTCAGCGACCAATTACCGGGGAAACCGTTTTTGATTACGGCCCTCAGTCCTCAAGAGGCAGAGTTAGCCACTGATGTCGGAGCCATCTATCGCACTCGCGATGGCGGCAAAAACTGGAAAGGTTTGGTGTTGGGGGCCGTGGGCGTCGTGCGTAACATGAGCCGCAACGTCGATGGCAGTTACGCCGCAGTGTCTTCCCGTGGCAACTTCTACTCTTTATGGACACCGGGCGAGTTGGATTGGCAACCCTACAACCGCGAAAGTTCTAAGCGCTTACAAAATATCGGCTTCGATCAAGCGGGTGGGTTGTGGCTGCTAGAGCGCGGCGGGCAGATTCAGTTTTCACCCACGGGCGAAAAGGAAGACTGGCAGGAGCCCATCACGCCTGAGTTGGCCTCGAGCTGGGGCTTTTTAGATGCCGCTTTCCGCACACCAGAAGAGTTGTGGGTGTCGGGCGGTAGTGGCACCCTCTATTTCAGCCCCGACGACGGACTCACCTGGTTTAAGGATACCAAGGTGGATAGTGTGCCCTCTAATCTGTATCGGATTGTTTTTAACACGCCGGAGCAGGGCTTTATCTTGGGTCAAAATGGCTATCTGCTGCGGTATGCAGGTTCCCCGGCGGTCTAGCGCGAGCCGGAGATGAGGCGCAACTCAGAATCTGACTTGTGATGGATTCCTGAGTTCCGTATCATTAAGTACTAGGATTGATACACACGTTAAATGAGAGGTTGATATGGCAGGTGATACCGGCGAACGGCCATTTGGCGACATTATTACCAGTATCCGCTACTGGGTCATTCACAGCATCACAATTCCCGCTCTGTTCGTCGCTGGCTGGCTCTTTGTGAGTACTGGTTTGGCTTATGATGCCTTTGGTACCCCCCGTCCGAACGAGTACTACCAGAGCAATCAGATGGAGCTGCCCATTGTGTCTGACCGTTACGAAGCGGAACAGCAAATTAAGGAATTTTTAGGCCAATAAGGTCCTAGAACAGGCTTCATCAGTAAGTCAGTCAATTTTGAATGGATTGGTGAATAGGAATGACGAACACCCCTAACGAGCCTACGGTTTATCCGATTTTTACCGTGCGGTGGCTAGCCGTACATACCCTCGCAGTTCCCAGTGTTTTCTTCCTGGGTGCGATCGCCGCTATGCAGTTTATTCAGCGATAGGAGCACATCGGTGGAACGGAATCAGAATCCGAATAAGCAACCCGTCGAACTCAACCGGACATCCCTGTACCTGGGATTGCTACTGGTTTTTGTCTTGGGATTGCTATTTTCCAGCTATTTCTTTAACTAAAGAATGAGAATTGAATAAGTTGGGATAGCCGTCTCGGCTGTCCCAAGGTAGGCAAGATGCCTGCCCTAGCAATTTGGATGTGGTTTGATCCTCATTCCTAAGTTTGGAAGTCTGTGAGCCTCTCTGAGGCCTTGAGTACAAATTGTTGTGTTGATCTGGTTGAGTAGGAGGTATTGAGATGATTCAGAATGGGCGAATTCCGCTGTGGATCGTAGCCACTGTCGCTGGTACAGGCATCCTCGTGGTTGTCGGGTTATTCTTTTATGGAGCCTATGCCGGCGTTGGCGCTGCAGTCTAGGCCCCGCCGTGTCGAGAGTAACCGCTCCGGATAAGTGAATATTTCTATTAGGCGGCTCTGCGTATTGAGAGCCGCTTATTTTTTGCCGTTAATGAAGAAATGCAGCAAACCCCCTCCAAAAACTTGGTTTACATACCATTTATCGGTGAGTCTGGTTGCGATGACTGCCAAACAAATGAGCGTATACATAAGAAAACTCACAGCCCAAAAAGAAGATTTGACAGGCTAAATAGATCCATAGCATTAAAATCATGACGCTGCCCACAACCCCGTAAGACAGAAATCGTCCTCCAATGGTGACGACACTATTGCTCACCAGTTGTTGCAGACCGACTAACAACAATGTCGTGATCAGAGCCCCTAGCCAGACATCACGCCAGCCCAAGCGGCTATAGGGTAAAACTCTGAACAAGATACATATCGCTATCGCCAGTACGAAGATGGATGAACTTGCTTGTAAGCCCCAGCTTAAGGAGCTTTCGTTGAAGTCCAGAAAGGCAAAGGTTTCTTGAAAATTGGCGACTAGTTTGATGAGCGTTTTGACGGCAATATTCGTCACCAGAGAAACCAGTAATAGCAGTATTGTGCCTAAAACCAGTAGAAAGGCAGTGAGTTTGTTCAGCACAAAAAATAAGACCATGCGATAAACGGATTCGTCGCTGGAGGATTGGTTCGGGGATCGCCAAATCATATTCACTGACCGGCGCAGGACAGCAAAAACCGTGCTGGAGGCAAATAGCAGCAGGCCGAAACCGATGACCCCTGCCCCCACGCTGTTTTGGTTGAGCGCAATGACGGTATCTCTCACCAAATCGTGCACGGCAGGTGGCAAATAGCGGGCGATCGCTCCTTGCAGGGTATTAAAAGCGTCCGTTTCTGGCCCCACGAGCGCCCCCATGATGCTGAGAATGACGAGCAGCAACGGGAACAACGAAAACAGCGCGTAGTATGACAATGACGCGGCCATACCGGGTACATTGTCATAATTCCATTTGAGACCGGTTTGGATGAGCAATTGGGCGGGCCGTGACGGCAGGACTGTGTGTCGGATATAGGGAGTCAACTGATTCTGCAAAAATCGCAACATGGAAAATAGAAATTAAGGGTAAATTCGCAAAGCGGTCGAATTCTAGAGTTTGCCTTTTCAGGTGTCAATTATCGGGCTTCAAGGCATCATCCTGACCGCGATCGCGGCCCCGCTGATTCTGCAAATAGTAATGACCAGTCGCAGATCGGCAACCGGAATTGTGGGGGCAGTTGTGCCGCGATCGCCCATTTCTCGGCTGAGTCAAAATTCTGTCTTATCGGTTTTATATATTTCAGGTCTAGACTGGGCAGCAATCGCGATCAACAGCGCCTATTGCGGCCAAGCCAGCAGTGGGGAGCCCTCAGAAAGAATTTACCCCGTTTTTTTAGGAGACATGATGATGTCAGATAATCCCGTACAGGTGATCGTAGCGGCATTTAACTCACTTGATGCCGCCGGACAGCTGATGGATGAGTTGAAGCAGGGAAAAAAAGCCGGATTGATTGGGATTAAAGATGCCGCTGTGGTGGTTAGAGATGCTAAAGGCAAGCTCAAAATTACTGACGCCAAAAAGCGTAAAGCCAAAGGGTTTGTCACGGGCGGCGTCATTGGCGGGATCATCGGTTTAATGGCCGCGCCTCCAGCCGCCGCCCTCGTCGCTGGGGGAGGCTTGATTGGGCTGCTGACGGGCAAGCTCAGAGGGGCCGCCCTAAAGAATGAGATGAAAGAAATTGGCTCAGTCCTGACTCCCGGTAGCTCCGCGATCGTTGCCGTCATCGAGCATAGCTGGGTGGCGCAGCTAGAAGATGTGATGGCCGCAGCCGGGGCGCAGCTGATCCGGGAGGCGATTAAGGCAGACATTGCGCAACAGCTCGACGCGGGTGGCAACGTGGTCTACACCGCTGGGACGAGTACATCGGGGAGTGGTGCGGCTCGTATTGCCAGCCAAGCAGATGAGATTCAGATTAGCGGTGTCGTGATGGACGATGACGGCATTATGTTCGACGAAGCCGTCATTATCACTGAACCCCTCGAAGCGGATAGCGCCGATGATGCTGAAACCTCGGCACCTGTAGATGCCGCTACTTAAGATGCCACTACTTAGAAAATCGTGGCGTTGCTGATTAGCGATAGGATTGACTCCCCCTCCTCGGGGAATCGGAAAGTCTCAAAGTTCCCGAGAATTAAGGGATTTAGGGGACAAGGCAGCAACATTGCGGCTTTGTCAATTGAGTCCTTGACTCAGTAACGCCTATCCCGTTTGCGCGATCGCTCAGGAGCTAGTCCTGCCAGGCGGAAAGCCGCGGGTTGAGCGACCAACTGTAGGCCACCCTGCGGCTTTTGGGTTCTCTGAGGAATTTTGGGAGGCGCAGATCGCGCGATCGCGACTCTCTAAATTGCCGCTAGCGCGCCCCAACCGACTGCATCGACACAGTTCAAATCAGTTCAGAATCAAGATTCCGTCAACCCGACTACAGGCAGCTTTTCAATCTTGAAGCCAGTGATGCCATACCCCAGCGACAGCAAGGGACTGGCGATATTGAAAATGCAGTAGGGCAAATAGAGAAACGTCGGCACTCCCAAAGTTGCCGCCATAAAAGCGCCGCAGGAATTCCACGGCACCAGCGGCGAGGTGACGGTGCCCGCATCTGCCGCCACGCGCGAGAGATTTTGCGGCTGCAAGCCCCGCTTTTGAAATTCCAGCTTAAAGATGCGCACCGGCAGCACCAGGGCAATGTATTGGTCGCCTGCAAAAATATTTAGCCCGATCGCCGTACACACTATCGTCAAAAACAATTTGCCAGTGGTGCTGGCCCGCAACAGCACCGGATTAATCAGCTTGGCAAGCAACCCAAAATCTTCCATCAAGGTGCCAAAGGTCACCGCCCCGATGATGATCCAGAGGGTGTACAACATGCTATCCATGCCGCCCCGAGACAACAGGCGGTCAACATCGGCAATCCCGGAATTTTCCTGATAGCCGTTCGCCATCGCCATCCATACGCCTTTAATAAATACCAGTGGTGTCGCCAGGTCAGGGTCGTCCACAAACCGGATCACCACCTGCGGCTGCAAGATAATGGCGGTGAGGCCCCCCAACAGTGCCGCCAACATGATCGCCAGGGAGGCCGGGACTTTACGGAATGAGAGGAGGCCTAGCACGATCAGGGGAGTCAACGCCAGCGGCGTAATCCAGAAAATTTGATCGAGCTGGGCCAGGTCGGTCACCGTTTCGACCCCTTCGATCACCTCGGTCTGACTGCCGATGATGGCAAATACGATTAACGCCAGGATAAACGCCGGGCCGGAAGTCCAGAGCTGGGCGCGGATGTGGGTGTAAATATCTACCCCGGCGAGTTGGGCGCTGAGCACGGTCGTTTCCGATAGGGGGGAGGTCTTGTCGCCGAAGTAAGCGCCGGAAATCACCGCGCCGGCGGTCACCACGGGAGACACCCCCAGGAGTGACGCGATGCCGACTAGCCCGACGCCAATGGTGCCCGTTGTAGTCCAAGAGCTGCCGATCGCGCTACTCACCACGCCACAAATGATCCCCGTCGCCAGGTAAAACCAGCTAGGCTGCAAGACTTGGATGCCATAAAACACCAGGGTAGGAATCGTGCCCGCCAGGTTCCAGGTGCCGATCAGTGCTCCGACCGCCAGCAGAATGAAAATGGCGCTGGTAATAGAGGAAACGGCCCGTCCGCCAGAGGCATTGATGGCGCTCCAGGGATGACCGTTTTTGAGAATCACCAGCGAGGCGACCATGGCGCTGAGTAGCAGGGCAACTTGCACCGGCCCCGCGATCGCGTCTAACCCAAATAGATAGACCGAGCCCGCAATCAGCCCGATCAGCATCACCAGGGGAATGATGGCGTCTAAAAACGAGGGTTCCCGGATGGGGCGCGGTGAGGAAGACGGTTGACTGGTCATAGGACTTGCCGGACTCCAGGAAATTGAGTAGTTAGACGAGTAGATATTGCGCGATCACCATCACTGATGCAGCCAACTTTGGGGGTTTTGCCAGGTCTGGAACTTAGACCAACAGCTTGGATTTGGCCTGTTGAAATTCGTCTTCGGTGAGGGCACCGGCTGCTTTCAGTTCAGCAAGTTGGGCGAGCTGCGCCACCAGATCGGCGGTGGCGGCATCGGCGGGCATAGGATTTGCTACTGCTTGAGGCACAAAAGCCACATCGGCTTGCTGGGGCTGGGCGATCGTGCGCTGGTTGGCACTGGGGTTCATGCGGTTGTGGACGGCATTGCTGGTGGCGGTGGCGGTACCGGCAATGACGGCAGTGCGGGCAGCGGTGCGAGCAGTGCTGCGGAGTAGGCCGGGGCTGCGACGGTTTCTGGGCATGGGTGGCTCCTGGGGTAAGTGGATGAGGTAAGGAATGAGAATTGAATCAGTTGGGATAGCCGTCTCGGCTGTCCCAAGGCAGGCAAGATGTCTGCCCTAAACAATTGGGATGTTATTTGATCCTCATTCCTAAGTGGGGTGGGGCTGGTCAGGATTTGACGGTGGTGACGGCTTCGATGACGCTATGGGGGATGCGTTCGCTGAGCAGGAGTTGACCGTCCGCCTGCAAAACAGCATCGCGGAATTGGGTGGCCCAGGTGTTTTCAAACAGCATCACGGCGGCGAAGGAGTTGCCGTCGAGTTTTTGGGCAATGTCGGCGACATCTTCTTCAGAAATCAGGCCAGAAATTTCGGAGATGGAAGCGTCTAACAGACTGTGATCCACGTCTGCCATCTCATCAAGTTCGGTGGTTATGACTTCGCCGCTGGCAGTTTTGCGGACGAACAAAATGTCCACAATGCGAATCATCTGACTATCGACCAAATCTTTGAGTTTCAGGGCGATGTCGTCGGTGATCGCCGTTTCGGGAAATTTGATGCAGAGCATCTCGATAGGACCTAAGGGCATGGTGGTTGCTCCATAACGTGCGAATTTGAACAGATAAACCACGTCCAAGTTGAAAACTTTAGTTTTGAGCATCGGCAAAACCTCACCTAGCCTCTCCTTCTCAAGGAGAGGAACCGGAGCCCCCGCGCAATTTGGGACTAACTTTTGACCAGATTGTGAGTAAACCTCGCCTTGAGAAGGAGAGGTGCCGCAGGCGGTGAGGTTGGGTCGGATGCAAAACTCCAGTTCTAAATCGGAATGAGGTTTATTAGGTTTGTGGAATTGAAGCTACAAATTTTGCAAGAGGGCTTGGGGAGCGCGGGAGCCGGGGGGAACAAGAGTCATCTAGCTGATCTTAGGAATGAGGATCAAATAACATCCAAATGGTTAGGGCAGGCATCTTGCCTGCCTGGAGACAGCCGAGACGGCTATCCCAACTTATCCAATTCTCATTCCTTAGTAACGCAGGATGAGGGCAATTTTTTGATGCTGGGCAAGTTCGCCGTCATCCAGGAGTTCGACTTCGCCCCCTTTGAGCAACACGGTTTCGATAATTTCATCGACGGCATCATCCATGATGTCAGTGCCGCCGGGGTTTTCGACCACTTTTAAGCCGCCGTTTTCAGTGCGTACGGCGGGGACGTGGTAGTTCTTTTCGACGAGCAGGAGTTTGCCACGGGCGTCATTGGCGAGCCGCCACACTTCTTCAATGGTGGACACGACTTTTTGCTGACCCATGGCAGTATCCAGAGCTTTCAGGGCGTCGTCGTGGCGCTGTTGGCGCACGGTTTGGGCGATCGCCCAAAGGTCGGGGGCAAGTTCTGCCAGGGTGGCGCGATCGTAGTTACCTGTCAGGGTACCGGCGACTTCCCCCTGATATGCTGAGACTTCTTTAAAGAAGGCAATTTGTCGGTCTACCCCGCCGAGAATCAGGGGTAGCGGATCCACTTCATCCTGAGTGTAGGTGGCAAAGGCGCGATCGACTTGTTGAAAAAAGCGGCGATGGCGATCGTCTACGTAGGCGGTATCGGCGTGATAAGGCACAGGCTGAGTCGCCGCCGGGCCGGTCATCGGCATCGGAAAACTCTCGTCAAACACCTCTTCCAGGGTTTCCCCCGTGCCAGCGATGAGGCGCGTCGCGTTCTGACTGAGCAAAAACACCCAATAGCGTACCGTTCGGTGCATGCCGTACAGCAGGTCGCGGGTAGCAAAGGTCTGGTCAATAATCACCCGCTCGGGTACGGGGAAGGGAAGATACAACTTTTTGGCGAAATCGTGGCTGACGAACAGAGCTAAGCCGTCGAGGGTGTGGTTGTAGTCGATGTCGGCAACCAGGGTTTCGAGCCGTATCAGTAAGGGTTCAATTTCCCGGCTGGCAAATTCTTGGCTGAGGCGATCCCGAGCCTGATCAACCAAATTTTTCACCCGAATGGGGTCTTTTTGGTTGTCAGGAAAGTGACGGTAGGTCGGCAGCAAAATCGACAGCGCCGGCACGCTGACCATGGACTGCAGGCTTTTCAAATCGTGGCGAGTAATCATGTTGGTGTCCTTCGCGATCGCAATCAATAAACCTGTTCGGGCAGAGGCCCGTCAATCGGGGGGATCGGAGACTTAGCAGGCTGGCCCCCGCCCCAGACAGTGCGTAGGGGCGCACTGTTGCGCCCGATGAGCCGCCTACCTAGTAATCAACGGCATCGCGGATAATGGGGCAGGTCATGCAGTGACCGCCGCCGCGTCCCCGTCCGAGTTCCGCGCCGACAATGGTGACAACTTCGACCCCCTCTTTCCGCAGTGCCGTATTCGTCACGGTGTTGCGGTCATAGAGCACCACCACGCCCGGCTCCAAACAAACGGCGTTGTTGCCGCTATCCCACTGTTGGCGCTGCTCCTGGTAGGCGCTGCCGCCGGTCTCGACCACCCGCAGCTTTTTCAGACCCAGAGCGGTGGCGACGACCTCCACAAACGATTGGTCTTCTTTGATGATTTCGTAGCCGGGGGCCTTATCGCTGGGGTAGATGGAGAAGGGCACCACCTGGTTCATAATCGGGGGGAAGAGGGTAACGAGGTCGCGATCGCAGAAAGTAAACACCGTGTCCAGGTGCATGGCCGATCGCAGCTTGGGCATGCCCGCCACAATCACCCGCTCGGCGGCCCCCTTGGCAAACAGGTTCGCCGCCACCTGGGTAATGGCCTGGTAGGAGGTGCGCTCGCTCATGCCAATGAGCACAATCCCTTTACCAATGGGCATCACGTCGCCGCCTTCAAAGGTGGCGGTGCCGTGGTGCTGGGTTGGGTCGCCCCACCAAATCTCAAAGTCCGCGTCTACAAAGTCGGGGTGGAACTTGTAGATGGAGGTGGTGAGTACGGTTTCTTCATGGCGAGCGGGCCAAAAGAGCGGATTGAGGGTGACGCCGCCGTAAATCCAGCAGGTGGTGTCGCGGGTGTAGAGGGTGTTGGGCAGCGGGGGCAGCAGATAGCCCGCGTAGCCGTCGTTGGCCTGGGCCAGTTTCAGCAGTTCGCTGCCAAAGTCGAGGGGCATGTCGTACACCGCCAGACCGCCGATCAGGTACTCTGCCAGCTTCGCCGGGGGCAGTTCATCCAAAAAGGCGCGGACATCGTTAACCAGCCCCAAACCGACTTCATTGGGCACGATCTGTTGATCGAGAATCCACTTTTTGGCCTCGGGAAGGGCGAGGGTTTCCGCCAGCGTCTGGTGCATTTCCAGCACGTCGATGCCGCGATCGCGCAGCTTCAGCACAAAGTCGGCGTGGTCCCGTTTGGCCATGTCGACCCACAGCACATCGTCAAACAGCAGGTCGTCGTTGTTGCTGGGGGTTAGCCGTGAGTGCGCTAGCCCTGGCGAGCAAACCATGACTTTGTGCAACTTGCCCACTTCGGAGTGGACGCCGTAGGGTTTGGTTTTGGGTTGGGTCGGAGTTGTGGCTGTCATAGGTGATTTGAGGATAGGGATCATGGTCTAGGAAGCGAGCGGGTTCTAGAAGGCAATCTGTCCGGAAATCAGGCCAACGAGGGCGGCGATCGCGGCGATCGCGGCCACGGTGAACACAAACCATTCCACGGGGGTAAAGATCCGTAACCGCTGCTCCCGCCGGGCGAGGAAAAACAGCAGGGTGCCCGGCACTAAAATCAAGGCTGCCAGCAGCAGTTTGTCCAATCCCCCGGCCACCAGCATGAGAATGGCGTAGGCTGTGGCAATCAGGGCAATGATCAATTCCCGGTTGCGGGTCGAGGTGTCATGTTCATAGGTTTCGCGGGTCAGCCCCAGCTTCAACGCATAGGCCGCCACCGTCAGATAGGGAATGAGCGACATGGCGCTGGTGAGTTCCAGAGCAAGGTCAAAGGCGTTCTCGGCAAACAGCGTGACAATTAAGAACCCCTGCACCACGATATTGGTCATCCAGAGAGAGACGGCGGGGACTTTTTGCGCATTCTCGCGGTAAAGGAAGTTAGGCATGAGGTTGCTTTTGGCAGCCATAAACGGCACCTCAGCGGCAAATAATGTCCAGGCCAGAAAGGCTCCTAAGACTGAGACCAAGAGACCCAGACTGATAAAGATGTTGCCCCAGCGACCGACCACTACCTCCAGTGCTCCCGCCATGGAGGGATTGCGCAGTTCGGCTAGTTCCGCCCGCGGCAGCAACCCATAGGGCAGCACCGTCACCATGATCAGCAGGCACAGCACGCCCACAAAGCCCAAGACCGTGGCCAGGCCGACATCCGATCGCTTTTCGGCATAGCGGGAGTAGATGCTGGCCCCCTCAATGCCGATGAACACAAACACCGTCACCAGCATGGTGTCGCGCACCTGCGCCCAGAGGGGTTCGTCGTAGCCCTGCCCGCCCAGCAGATTGCCGGTAAACACGTCGAAGTTAAAGGCAAATAACAGAATGAAGACAAAGGTGACAATCGGGACAATTTTGGCGATGGTGACGATGGTGTTGACTCCGGCTGCCTGTTGCACACCGCGCAAAATCATGAAGTGAAACAGCCAGATGATAAGGGATGAGCCAATGACCGCGGCGACCGTATCGCCATCGCCAAACACCGGAAAGAACTCTCCTAGAGTCGACTTGATGAGGACAAAATAAGAGACATTGCCCACACAGGTACCGGACCAGAATGCCAGGGCCGCGAGAAAGCCAATGTAGTTGCCGAATCCGGCTTTCGCATAAATGAATACGCCAGAATTGAGATCGGGCTTACGCTGGGCCAGGTTTTGAAAGACGAACGCCAGCATCAACATGCCGACGCCGGCAATCAGCCAGGCAATCAACGCCCCCGCCACGCCAGTCGCGCGCGCAAAGCGCCCCGGCAAAGTAAAAATCCCGGCACCCACCATCGACCCCACGACCAAGGCCGTCAGCGCCCCGACCGAAAGGGTTTGTTTCTCCTGCTTAGAGCTGTAAGCCGGGTCGATAGCGGAGCTATAGTCTTGCGGTGAAGCCATACTCTTCTCCGGATTAATTTGGACGGATGCGAAATCGGTCTAAAACTGCTCCAGGCCTAAAAAGCGAGTTGAACTGTCGTCCGCGATCGCATTGCAGTTGCTGTAAGTCACCCGCGCATCAAACACCTCAATGCGGCAGGTGCCGGTGGTGTTGGAAATCACGCGAAAGTTGTCTGAAGAATCAAAGCTGCGGACCCTGACAGACAAAATAAAGTTATTCGGCCCGCCGGGTTCTCGGTTGCGGCGCACAATCACCCCGCGATATTGCACTCTGGACGGGGTTTGATTGCGGGTGCCGCTGGCCTGTGGTTCAGTCATTTCCAGGCCAAAGTTTTCACCATCCAGCGTGAGCGAGAGATTGGCGTTACGCCCTCGCGCAAAGGCCGACCCCTGAGCAATGCCGCGACCTTGAAAAAATTCTCGGTGATTGGTTTGAGCGATCGCGGCGGGGAACCCCAACGCCCCCAGGACAGCCGCACTAGCCACTAGGCCCATCAGTAATCGATTGCGCTTCAACATCTTGCGTTATGAGGTTACTAGAAGGAGTTCGGTTAATCAGTCAGCTAAAGGCTGTCTCCCCAGCTTGGGTGGACAGCCGCCGCGCCAGCATTAACGACAAGCCGCCATCGCAATGGTGTAGTAATTGCCGTTGACCCCACCAATCCGGGAGTTCACAACTGCAGGCTGGCGGCCCGTGGGCGACTGAAACGGAATGGTGTAGGTCGTGCCCGCCCGCACCCCCGCCTGGTCACTAAAGACTTTTTCAGAACCCCCCTGGGGTAGACGCAAATGCAAATCAATCCAGTAAGGCCCGGTATTTTCTGGCGTCACAATGGCGACAAAGTAACTGAAGGTCGGCTCTTGGGGCACCAAAAAATCCACATGCCAGTTATTGCGCCCCAGGGGTCGGGTCTCAATCCGCTTGCGGACTTCCGACTGGCCGGTGGTGACTTCCTGGAGGGCAATGCAGGCGTTATCGGCACTGGCCTGACTGACTAACGGCGGCGCGGCAGCGGTGATATCTGCGGTCGCCACGGCGGCTGGCACTAGAGCGAGTCCGGCAGTCAAACCCGCGATCGCCGCAAACAATGGGAAAATTTTCATCGGTCATCCAAAACTTATCAACAGACGGAGCCAGGAGAGTCGCCAAAGGACTCCCCTCGGGACCGCGATCGGGCTTAAACGTCAGCGCCAAAGTCTTCGCGCAGCTTGGCTTCTTGCTCAGTGGTCAGGTTCGACTGCACCAGTTCGCCCCGCTCTTCCGGCGCAAAGGCATCTTTCACCTTGTCAACGGTGACTTGCCCCGTCAGCAAAAACAGCGCCGACTTGCCTTCCGTCACCTTTTCTCGCACTTCTTTGATGAAGCTGTCGTTGATACCGTAATCCGTAAACTTGCCGGAAAGCGCCCCAGCCGCCGCACCCACAATCATGCCGAAAACGGGAATCAGGAAAATCAGGCCAAATAACATGCCCCAAAAGGCTCCGCCCAAAGCGCCCACGCCAACGGTGCTGACGGCTTGGTAGGTCTTGGGCTTTTTGCGGCCTTCAGGCCAGTAAACAATCGCCGCATCCATAACTTTGATCAGCTCTTGCTTCTGCAGTTCTTGTAACTTGCTGAGGGCGTTTTCAGCCCCGTTTGCGGTATCAAACTTCCAAACAGTTAAGGTCGACATGGTGTTCTCCCAAATCGTAAATATCGGTTGCCAATAAATCAAAAAGATGAGCAAGTCGGCATCTAGCAGAGATCCCTTAGGGGGCATCCAACTTTTGTAAGGTTGTCTCCCACCCTGCGGGAAGAGCATCGCTCTACATCCCCCGATCCCTTCTCCCAAGGGGAGAAGGAGAGCCAGATTTCAAAGTCCCTCTCCCTGAGGGCTACGGTGTACACATAAGTCCTGAAACCCTTGTTGTCAGGGCTTTTCCCTCATCCCCCAACCCCTTCTCCCAAGGCGGGAGAAGGGGGGCCGGAAAGCCTTGTCTGGCCTCCCCCTCTCCCAAAATTGGGAGAGGGGGACTGAGGGGGTGAGGGCCGAGATGTGTGTAAACGGTAGCTCCCTAGGGAGAGAGATTTAGGGTGAGGGTTACATAACTGAGATGCACCCGATCCCTTTAACTTTCCTGCTCATCCCATTTCAAAAGACGAACAATTTGCGCGGGCAAAGTGGATGGATTAAAGGGCTTACTAATGGCTCCAGCAAACCCCATTTGACGTAGCTGTTGCTCAGTAAACAAAGTGGCCCTAGACGAAATTAGGAGGATCGGAATGGCCTGCTCCACGGAATAAGACTTGAGCTGCTCAACAAAGAGCAATGCATCTACTTCCGAGGTCGAAGTATCCACCAAAATTGCCTGAGGATGAGCCTGTTGGCATAACTGTATGCCCTCTCGAATCGAGCTTGAAAGAGTCACTTGCCAGCCCCCAAATTCCTGTAGGGCAGCCCTCAAGATTTCTCGAAGACTGGGTTCATACTCAATCAATAAGATGGACTTGGTCGCCATAAGGTCACCCCTTTATGGCTAGACGTAACAAAGCCAGAACATTTGAATAACTCCCAACTCCCTCGTGTTCGTCAAGCCGAGTTTAGGATAAGAAAATATGAAATTGATGATAAGTAGGTGGACATAAATAAACGATATTGTAGGGTGCTGTTAGGCGAAGCCGTAACGCACGATTCCACAAGGATTTGATGCGTTACGCTGGGGCTAACACATCCTACAAATAATCAAGCCCATCTACTTAAGGCTGGTGGCTCAGGGCTGGTGGATTTAATTGAGGACGCGCCCTAAAAGGAGCCGGTTCTCAGCTCTCAGCCACCATTTGCTGCTTTTGGCGCTTGGCGGCTTGGCGGACATCTTGTAGGCGCAGCAGCACAATACAAATCATCAGCCACAAAACCCCACTGGCCATACCCGCCAACACATCAAAGGGCCATTGAATGCCCAAATATAGACGGCTCAGCCCGATCGCTCCGACCCAGAGCGCCGCCCCGACATAAAACCAGCGGGCTAGTTGGGGAAACCGTTGCGCCAGCAAATAGGCCATCAACCCATACAGCACCGTCCCCTGCAAATAGTTGCCATGAAAAGAGAGCGCTGAGGCCGCTTCTGTCACCAATGGCGGCTGAATGGGGGGACGAGCAACCTCTAGCAGCAGCCCGAGCTGATAATTGATTAGTCGGGTACCCATAAAGGCCACAAGGCCCATCAAGAGTTTCCAGTAGTCGCGCTGCCACCATAGCAACCCCAACAGCATGAGGAAAATTGGTAACGCCACTTCCGGATTGCCAAATCGGGTGATCACCAGCATCACCTGGGTCCCAGCCGGGGTGGCAAACTGCTGGATAGCCTGCAAGATATTGGCTTCCAGGGTATCTGTCTGGGCCGGAATCCACACATCCGTAATTTGTCGCATTAGCCAGAAGGCGATGGGCAGACCAATGAGGCCAGTTAGGCCGAGGGCGGCAATCAGCGCCGAGACACTGGGAAAGACCCGCTGCACCCAAAAGCCTGCCAGCTTTTCCACTGAGTTGGGTCGCCGCTTGGCCGGAGCCACCACCGTTAGAGCTGCTGGCAGACAGGACACCTCCAGGGGGGTGTCGCCGACCATCTCGCCGTCTACCACGATCGCTTCGGGAGTGTTCGTCGTCAGCTTCAGCCGGTCGGTTCTGAAATGGTACAGATTCGGCAAATCCGCTTTCGTTTTGACCAGGGCCGAGCCGTACAGATTCACCAGGTCGCGGGCGGCTTGCAGTTTGCCTCGCATGGTCGGCTGCTGGGCTGCCGGTTTAGTGATGATGGTGACGTCCAGCAGGCCATCATCAAAAATCACTTCGCCCACCCCTTGGGCCAGCACGGAGGTCGGGGGGGCGGCATTGGCAATGGTGACGGCAAACGCGGGGAACTGATGGATCTGTCCCCCCATCTCCACTTCGGCATTAAATAACGCTTGTTCGCCCAGTTGCTCCCAGCCAGCAATCAGGTAGGCCAGCACCCCCCACTGATTTTTGAGTTCGCGGGTGGCTTTGCCGACCATGCCGGCCTCTAGGCCGACCCCCGCCAGCAGCGTCATCAGGTGCTGGTTGCAATAAGCGGCATCCAGTTGGCGAGTGGTGCCCGCCAAGAGCAACTGGCAGGCTCCGGCGACGGTGGTGGGGATGCCCATCGCCACTGAGAGGGCGTTGGCGGTGCCGCGCGGAATCACCCCGAGGGGGATGCCGGTGCCCAACATCTGACTGGCGACGAGCGAAACGGTGCCATCGCCGCCGGAGGCAATGATCAGGTCAGGCTGAACCGCGATCGCTTGTTTGGCGAGTTCATCGGCATCGACCTCGCGGCTGGTGAAATGAATGTGCAGGTGCATCCAGGGACAAAGGTTCTGGCGAATTTGCAGGAGATCTTGAGTGGAGTCTCGCTGCCCCGCGACCGGATTGAAAATCAGATGGGCCACCCGCGTCTGCATCAAAGCGTTGATCACGGGATAGGCCGTCGCCAGATTGAACGCGAAGGGGACGTTATGCTCACTGCACAGGCGCGATAACGTGGTCACATCCGGTTTGGCTGAAGCTGACAGGGTGGGATCGATCAGAAAGATGACGGCCAGAACATGGCCAGTGGCCACCTCAGCCGTTAACTGGTCAAGCTCGGCGGGCTGAATGGGGCAGTGCGTCGGGTGATGCAATTGCTGGGCCATCGCGGCAGGTGCAACCAACCGATAGCGCTGGAGAATGTCAGCCCGCTCGTGCAGGAAGGCTTTGAGGCTAGCAATTTGGCGGTCATGGGCCAGCAGCCACACCGTGGCTGACAGGGGCGGGGTATCCCCAACGACATCGGGTATCGGGCGATCGCTCATTGATTTAGTTACCAACTCTCGATTAAGTCAGGATTATGAATGAATGAATTGACAACCTCATTGCTTGGAGAGATGCACCGCTCTGCATTCGCACCGAGCTTTTGGATTTTATTCGATCCTCGCGCTTAGGAATGAATGAGTTTTAAGTTCTTAAACCTCATCCAGAAACCTCATCCAGATTCAGAAGTGAAGTTTTGGCCTGTGGGACAACCTCACCGCCTGCGGCACCTCTTCTTTGAAAGGAGAGGTTTAGCAAGACTCTGATTCCTCTCCTTTCAAAGGAGAGGTTAGGTGAGGTTCTGCCCGATCACCCAAAACTCCAGTTCTCAACTTAGACGGGGTTTAGTTTTGAATTTTGAATTGACGGCTCAACTTAAAACTCAAAATTCAAACACTCAAAATTCACAATTGGGAACTTAATAAATTTTGATTCCTGAGAAGCTGTGGCTTGAGGACTCCTATGCGGTTGTCTCATTTGATTAAAGCACCATCGTTGTCCGTTCGGGGGCGAGATTGATCAGTCGGCGATCGCTTTCTTGAATGTCATGAAACTGACCAGCCGAGTAAATCAGCGACTTGTTGCCAAATGGTAAGGGGATTGAACGGTTTGGTGATCACGCCAGCAATGCTCAAGTTAGCAAATCGTTCGCGATCGCGCGCCAGCACCTTTGAGGTCAATAAAATTACCGGAATCGCCTGCGTCGCCACCTTTTCCTGGAGCTGCTCAAACATCTCAAATCCATCCATCACCGGCATCGAAACATCCAGCAAAATGGCGTCCAGAGTCTCGGATTGCGCAACCGTCAACCCTTCTTTCCCAGAATGGGCCAAAACCGTTTGCCAGCCCCCAAATTCTTCTAGGGACGCCTGCACCACCTGGCAAATGTCTACTTCATCATCGACAATCAGGATGCGTTTCATCGACAATCTCCAGAATCAAGACAAGACCAGGAAAGGGGACTGGGGAAGCGTTTAGGGCCTGGTTCTATATACCTTTAAAGCTGGCTGACTCGATAGCAGTTGCGCTGTTGTTTCGCCTGGTAAAGGGCTTCATCCGCTTGCTGAATGGCTTCCTTAGGCAAAATGTGAATGGCTTGGCTGACGATGGTAATGCCGATGCTGACCGTCACGCGATCGCTCACCGCCGAATCCGCATGGGGAATATTCGCCTCGTACAACGCTGCTTGAATCGTTCTGGCCACCTGCCCGGCTCCCTCCCGATCAGTTTGAGGCAGTACTAGAATAAATTCTTCCCCGCCGTAGCGGCCAACCAAATCACTGGCGCGACTAACGCAGTTCCGTAATATCTGAGCCAGTTGTTGCAAACATTCATCCCCTCGCAAATGGCCATAGTAGTCGTTAAAGGCTTTGAAATGGTCTACATCAACCATGAGAATGGCAAGGGTCGATGTGGATTGCTGGCACCGTTGCCACTCCAGTTCTAAAAAAGTGTCCAACTGATAGCGGTTAGAGACCTGGGTCAGGCTGTCTACAGTCGCTTGAATCGTTAGCTGAGCCTGCAGTCTCAGCAATTCCAATTCGATCTGTTTACGTTCGGTAATGTCTGTCGCGGTACCCACCAACCGGATCACCTGCCCCTGGGGATCCAAAACGGGTTCGCCCCGACTGATGAAGTACCGCAGTTCGCCATCGGCTCGAATGATCCGATGCTCCAGTTCGTAGGCTTGCCCCTGAGTCATGGCCTCGGCGACCGCCCGTTCTAAGTCCTGGCGATCGTCGGGATAAGTTATCTCCAGAATTTCCTGGAGGGTGGGGGCGGGCTGATCCGGGTGCCAACCGACCAATCGAAACATCTGCTGAGTCCAGGTGCTCTGCCGGGTCGCTACCTCTAATTCCCAACTACCCATCTGGGCAATGCGCTGGGCTTCTTCCAAGGCAGCGGTTTTGTAGGCTACCTCCTGCTCTAGTTCCTTCTGGTAAAGGGTGGTGAGGCGTTCGACTTCCCGCCGTTCACGGATATCTTGGAAGGCCACGATGGCATAAACGATATGGCCATCGGCGTCGAAAACCGGCGCACCATGGGCTTCCAGGGGTACCCGTTGCCCTGTTTTTGGGGAGATAATTTCGATATCATCTACGGTGATTGTTTCCCCATTCAGGGCTCGCATAGCCGGAAGCTGATCCACTGGGTACAAATGTTCGGTGTTGGCTTGATAGACCTGAAAGGTTTCTGATCGGCAGGCAACCTCAGCGCCCAGTCTGCCTTCTCCATACAACTGCCGAGATAAGGGATTTGACCAGATCAGCTTGCCGTCCTGGTCGAACACCGCTATTCCCACGGGCACGTTTTCCAGCAGAGTCGCAAACCGCTGTTCGCTGTTTTTTAGGGCTCTAAAGGAATCACCCAGCCGATGGGCCATCTGGTGAAAGGCCTGCCGGAGAGATTCCACCTCCAAAATTGCCGTGGGCTGAGTCTCGGGAGCCAGATCGCCATCGGCCAGCTTTTCGGTGGCTCGATTCAGGTCCCAAATAGGTGTCACTAGGCGGCGCGTACCCCACACTCCCAAGGCAATAGAGCTGAGCAGGGCTACCAGGGAGATGACCATGGTCCGCTGTCGATTCGCCTCAATTTCGGCCATAAAGTCCGACTCTGGAATGATGGTCACAATCAACCAGTCCAGACCGTAGTCTTGCCGATAGGGAATGGCTTGCAGGAAATGGCGCTTGCCGTCAATGCGGATGGTATGCTGCTCGGGGCGTTGAATGGCTTCCCAGTGGCCCCGATAATGCTGCAACTGCTGGGCTCCACTGCGAATCAGCAGGTTAGAACTTTCATTCGCCGTCAGTCTGCGAAAATCGACATTTTCCGGGTGAGTAACCGGCAGACTGCCATCTTCACCATCCGGTTGGTTTGGCCCCCCGGCAACCGCAGCGATGTAGGCCGGGTCCCCTGCCGAATTGGCAATCAGGGCACCGGTTCGCTCCAGAATGAACACCTCCCCCGTTTGCCCGATAGTGAGCCGAGCCACAAACCGATTCAATTGGTCCAGGCTAATGTTGGCAAAGAACACCCCCAGCCCCTGGTCTGCCCCGTCAAAAACCGGGGTGTAAGCGCTGATAGTCAGGAGATTCGTTCTGCCCAACTGAAAGGGCTCGGTCCATCCGGGTTGGCGGGTGCTCACCGCCTGCTGGTACCAGAGGCGCTGGCGAACGTCTAAATTGGTGATAGTTTCCACCTGGCGCTGTAGGTGGCCAGTCTGGTCAATGGCGTAGAGGTTGAACTGGCTGGGATCATTCGGATTGGAACGGCCTGCTTCAAAAGGCACGTCCATGGGGTCCAGGAGGGTGATGCCTGCCTCAAAGTCAGCCCGGCCGATCCGGTGGCTGGTAAGAAAGGTGCCATCAGGGCCTCCGAATCCCAGGGTCTTGATCGTGGGCAGGTGTTGATGCTGTTGAATCAGAAACCGGTGCAGTTGATCAGGATCGTCAAGGCTGATGGCCCCCGACTCGATGGCCGCCCTCTGTAACCCATTGATCTGATGAGCCGTTTCCAGGTAGCTGTTCAATTTTGCGGTGATGTGGTAACCCGTTTCTGTCGCCAACTGCTGGGCCAGATCGGCGATCGCCTGTTGAGTGCTGCGGTAAGACAGATAGCCCACTAGAGACGTAATGCCTACTACCTGCAGCACAAAGGGGACAATCAGCAGGGTTCGCAGTGAAAGCTTCATGTTCTTTAAGACACATGGGTCTATCATCCCTTAGGATGCCCAGTTTTTAAGGTTTTCACGGAGAACTCATCGGTACGGTAAAGAAGAAGGTGCTGCCGTGGCCGAGCTTGCTTTCCACCCAGATCGCGCCCCCATGCTGCTCCACGATGCGTTTACTAATGGCCAGCCCCAGCCCGGTACCCCCCTTCTGGCGAGAGTCCGACACATCCACCTGCTGGAATTGCTCGAAAATACTCTCCCGCTTTTCGGCGGGGATACCGCGACCGCGATCGGTGACGGAGAAGAGGATGGCAGGTGAATGGGGTGAATGAGATACAGCATTTTTCATCCCACCGACTCCACCGACCTCACCAACCCACTTCCTCGCTTCCAGCACCACCTTATTCCCCGGATTCGAGAACTTAATGGCGTTGCTGAGCAGGTTGGTGAGGACCTGGACGATGCTGTCAGGAGCGGCGTAGCAGGTGGCTTTGAGCAGATTGACTCTGAGGATCACGGCGGCTTGGTCCGCGAGGGACTGGACACTGTCTTCGCCCTGCCGCATCAGCTCTTCTACCTGGCACGGTTCCATCATCAACTTGACCTTGCCAGATTCGAGCCGTTCAAAGCTGAGGATATCGTCTACCAGACGGACTAAGCGGTTGCTGTTTTTGATGGCGATATCGAGCATGGCCTGGGCTTTTGCCGGACGGGTGCTGTAGACGCCAGAACTCAGTAGCTGGAGCGCTCCTTCAATAGAGGTGATGGGGGTGCGGAGTTCGTGGCTGACGATGGAGACAAATTCGTCTTTCAGGCGTTCGACTTCCAGGCGATCGCGAATATCTTCTACATGACCAATGGAATATAGGGGTAGGCCATTGGCATCCCGGACACATGAGGAGCTGAGAAAGATGGGAATGATCGTACCGTCTTTGGCGATATAGCGTTTCTCCATCTGAAAAGTTGGCAGCTTACCCGCATTCATCTGATTGAAACCAGCCATATCAGCGGCTAAATCTTCGGGATGGGTGATGTCTTTAAAGTGCATTTGCAGCAGCTCTGCCGACGAGTAGCCCAGCAAATCGCAATAGCATTTATTAACCCGTAAATAGCGTCCTTCTGGCGACACTAAAGAAATGCCAATGGGGGCATCATCAAAGGCGCGGCGAAACAGTTCTTCGTTGTCCTGGAGAGCCTGTTCTAGTCGTTTGCGATCGGTAATATTTTCTACCGTGCCGACAATGCGCACGATGTTGCCGGTTTCGTCTTCAATGGGAAATGCTTTAGACTGCAGCCAGAGCAGGCGACCATCGGGGTGCAGAAACCGATACTCGACATCGAAGGGATCGCCGTGGCGTTCTTCCTGAAGCTTAGCTTCAACCCAAGGGCGATCGTCGGGGTGAATGTGGTTTAACCAATGGGACATGCCTCTGGCGTAGGGCGGTTCTTCGGGCAAGGGGCCGTAAGGCCTCCCCGTCAGGTTAAGAATTGCCGGGTTCAGGTAGGAGTACTGAGCGGTATCGGTATCGAAAACGAAGAAGCCTTCCTTGACGGCTTCAGCAAGCTGGCGGAAACGGGCTTCACTTTTTTGGAGGGCAATTTCGGCCTGTTTGCGATCGGTGATGTCCAGGGCAGTGCCACATAGCTTCAGGCCCTGCTGATCGTCAATGATCTCGCCTCGGCTCACGATATCCCGCTGGGTACCATCCGGACGGTGAATCCGGTGTTCGATACGGTAGGGAATGTGGTCAGTAATGGCTTGTTCGATCGCCTTGCCCACCTCATCGCGGTCTACCGGTGGGATCATGGCCAAAATCTGTTCGTAGCTGGGTTCCAACTGATCAAGACTGCAGCCGAAGATGCTAAACATCTCCTCTGACCAGGTGATCAGGTAAGTTTGTAGATCCATTTCCCAACTGCCGACATGGGCAATGCGCTGGGCCTGACGCAGGTTTGCTTCGCTGTGGCGTAGGGCAATTTCCGCCTGTCGCCGCTGGGATAGGTCACGAATAATGATGACCACCTCTTCCTTGTTCAGCGGGAAAATTCTGACCTCTTCCCACAAAAATTGGCCCTCAACCTGTAGCGGCAACTCAAACACTTGCATCTGCCCGCACTGGAGAACTTTTTCTGCGGCCTCTAGACGCTGACGGGCAACGGCGGCGGGGAGGAGATCCCTAATATTACGACCCACATCCTCCGCTGAAATGATGAGCGGAAAAGCATCAGTGAGTTTGATGTCTAGATAGGTGCCATCCCGATGCATGCGAACGATTAAGTCAGGAATCGCGTCTAGAATCGCTCGATACTGGGCTTCCCGCTGCTGTAACTCAGCGATCGCCTGTTTGCGATCGGTAATGTCAACGACGACGCCGTACCAGGCAATGGTTCCATTCGGGCGGCGTTGGGGTTGGGAATTGCCCTGCACCCACTTGACTTTTCCTGAAGGCGTCTGGATGCGCCATTGTAAAGAAAAGGTTGCTAGGGTTTCGGCACTGGTGCGAACGGCGGCGCTGTAGGTCGGCAAGTCCTCCGGATGAATGGAATCAATAATAATATTGGCATCCTGAAGCACTTGCTCCACGGAGATTTCATGAATAACTTCGAAGGCAGAACTCATGAATTCGAACCAGATGTGGCCGTCTGGTTCCTGCACCAGGATGTAAAAGTTGCCGGGGGACAGTCGGCTGTATTGCTGTAGCCACCGCTCACGATTGTGCAGGGAAGTTTGGGTATCCCGATAGCGTTGCTCAAGGTCAGTGAGGTGTTTGTCGACTAACTGGGATGCCCGCCAGGCTAGCGCGATCGCGCCCAGCGAGGGGCTTAGGATCAGTAACGCCAGATTGCCCGCTATCATTTCCCGCTGGACTAGGAATCCGAGTAGCGCAGCGGTACCCAGGCCAGCCGTGATCGCTGGCAGCCTCACTAACCACAACCACGGTCGGGCCGCTAACGCCTGACGCCGCAACTTAAATAAGACGGAAGACATGATTGAAGAATGACCATTGGCAAGGCATCGTCGCAACCCCAAGCATCCACTCGCTCACTCATACCGTTAATCCTAAGCGCTCTCAGTCTTGAGGGCTTCCGTGGGCATGGCTTCGGCAAGCTGAGACAATGCGGTCTTGAGCTCTGCCAGCATTGCCGTAAACTGATGGCTCCACTGAGTCTCCTGCTCTAGATGCTGCCGAAGGGAGGCTTCCATCATTTCGGCGGCGATCGCCGCCTGGTCATACCCAAACGTCCCCAAGCCGCCGACTAGCTTATGCACACTGGCTAACGCCGCATCTTTTTGCTCACGGGTACAGGTTCCCGTTTTGAGTGCCTGCTCGGTCGCGGCCAAAACCGCCAGCCGCTGTGCCCAAGAAGCGCGAAACTTGATATCCGCCTGTTGCATCACCGACCGGAACCGATGTTGTTTGGCCTCTTCTAAAGTCGCAGCACTCACCGCGATCGCCTGCGCTGATGACAACTCGGGCGAGGGCGTTGAGGCTGTCGGCAGCGGCTCTGGTTTCAGCCGATAACCCAGACCATACACCGTATCAATGGGATCCTGCTCCATGCCAGCCGCTTTGAGCCGTCGCCGCAAATCTTTGACCAGGGTCGTGACTGACCCTTCTACCGGAGCATCATCAAAAGACCACAAGCGATCGATAATGTTGCTGCGGCTAAGCAATCGCTCAGGATTCCGCAAAAACAGCTCCAGCAAAGTATATTCTTTAGGGCGACAAGGGACGACCGTAGGCCCATACGTGACTTGCGCCGACGACGGATCGAGACACAGATCGCCCCACGTCAACTGCGGTGAGACGCTGACCTCACCACTCCGTCTGAGCAAAGCGCGCACCCGAGCCATGAGCTGATCGGGCTCGCCCGATTTCACGACATAATCATCGGCACCAGCATCTAACCCGGCAATCACGTCTTCATTTGCCCCTTGGGTGGTCAAAATCAGAATCGGAGTCTGGCAAGCACGGGCCCTTAACCGCCGACAAACCTCCCCCCCATCTAGCTTGGGTAACATCATATCCAGCAGGATCAAGTCATATGACCACTGGCAAGCCATGTCTAATCCGGCTTCCCCATCGGTCACCACATCCACGGCGTAATGATGGGCATTCAACGTCGCAGCAACGAGTTCGCAGGTGTGTTCATCATCTTCTACGTACAAAATTTTCACAACTGAACGATCTCCAAAACCAAAATTCCAGGGAATCGTATCATGGGTAAAACTGTCAAAAAATTGAGATTTTATTGGCCTTATTTATAACATAAACTAGTTGCTCAGTAGGGCTAAGAAACGTCTTATGTAGATGGGCTTAATTATTTGCAGGATGTGGGGGTGCCAGCGTAACGCATCAAATCTCTGTGGAATGGTGCGTCACAGCCTCGCCTAGCAGCATCCTACAGCACCGTTGATTGATGGCCACCTGCTTAATTACTGAGCCTCATGAAAATCAACCAATTTTTGCTACTTAAATTAGGAAATATACTCGTTTAAGATTAATGGCTCGTTTTAGGAGGCTATATAACAAGTCTTTTACAGTCTGACCAAAATTTAATCACACATTAAAAACGCCCTTCTGCAGAGAAGGGCGAGGCGCAAGCAGTTCGTTAATTCAACCTCTTCTGAAAGGATAAAGGTTACCCCTATCTTTTGAGAGGCTGTGTTTAACAAAGGGTTTAAGCGGCTTGCGCCTCACTGGTTTATTAATGACAAGGTCAAATTGAAAGGGGATTAGCCTGACTCCTGACCCAAACTATCAACCCTTACAAAAATTCATCCGGAGCATTGCGGTGACGCACGACCTGCTGAATGAGCAAAAGCGCAATAATGACACCAATCAATCCAGCGGCGATCGCATGCACCAGAGCCTGAATCGCCAACATATTGGAAGGGGAAACCAGCGCCCCCTGGGCAGCGGTCTGATTCGGCATTACGACCGTGGCCCCCTGCGGTACTGTGAGCATCCGAATCGTCAATTTACTGACCTGACTTAAGGCGATCGCCACTGCTAGCACCATGACGGTGAGGTTGGTGAGCAACCCGATCTGCAGCGATCGCTTCACCCCAGACTTAGAAGGCCGAGACTCTGGAACTCTTAACCGAGCCGCCATGCGGGTATAGCGGAAGCTCCAATAAGTGCTGAAAACGAGAAATCCCAGACATAAAATGGCCAGTACTAGCCCGACCGAAAACAGATTTCCCGTCCACTGCCCGAGCCGGGAAACGACCGACAGCAGCACTACCAAGAGGGGAATCAACCCCAGGAACACCTGCAACCAAAAACCCACCCACCCTAACTGCTGACAGTTGCGGGCAATTTGCTCGGGGGTGGGATTGCCTGAACCAACCTTAAAAATGTTAACCATTGCCTAAAAGACAGAGTAAATTCCGCAGTGATGAGAACGGCGGGATGAATTTCTAAAAGTCCCTTTCCCTGAATTAAGGGTCTTTTTTTGAACCTGCCCAGACTTTAGAGCAGGAACCTATGAAACTGATATGAACGGCAGCGCTAGACCGTAACGACATCCCGTAAAGCGAGTTGACCTGGCGATCCGCACGTATCATCCGTTAGCTTCCCTCCTGAGGGGGCAAGTCTAACAGCTTGAAAAGGCGGTTATTTCGACGCTCAAAAACTGCCCTTAAGCCGGTAAACTTCTGCGAATATCTAGGGCTGAGAACAGTAGAGCGATGCCGTTAAACAATACACTAATGCCCACATAAAGGCCAATCAACCATAGCGCACTAGAGGGCCAACTGTTCAATACTAAAATTCCTAAAATCAGCGTCACAATGCCGTTGAGCACCACCAACCAGGACAGACGCAGTCCGGCTTTTTGGGTAATTCCCATAATGATACCGAAGATGCCCTCGGTAACAAATAAAACTCCGAAAGTCAGGGTCAGAATGGCCACTGCCGCCGCAAGATTGAGCAGAATATAAATGCCGGAAATGATATAAAGCAACCCGACAATCAAATTTAGCCAAAACCCTCTGACGGGTTTGGACATAAATGACTGCACCACCATGACGACACCACTAATCAGGGCAAACCAACCCATCATCGCCACAAAAAAGGCTGAAGCATACATCGGCGCGAGTAGGGCTAAAACGCCGAGAATGATCAGGATAATGCTGAGGAAAATAGTCCAGCCAATTGCTTTTCTGACGGTAGTGTTCGACTGATTCTCAATGGACATCTGGATCACCTCGTCCTTATCTTTCATGGAATGTCACTAAATTAAGGCTGGTGGGCAGTGCCCACCCTACGGCATATCAAGGCTTTCGCGATTTGCGAGGAGTGATTTCAGCTTATTTCAGTGACATTCATCTTTAGTGCCCTAGCTTAAAGTTGATTTCTATGATGCTGATATGAAAGCAAAGAAAGTTTGGAGTAGTTCGCCACCGGTTATGCCAATTGTTGATCACGCGATCGCGCTCCCCCAAATGATCATTGATGAGTGGCAAAAGGGCAGCCGGTTCCGGAACCCAATCCCTGTCAGGGTGACCCAAACATTGCGGTCACTCCCTGAGAAACCGGGTGTCTGAACGGGGAGAAACACCCCGGCCAGGTATCGTCATCCTGAGCAGATTGGCCCTACTGCCCCTGCTGATAGCGTTGGCGCATCGTTTTGGTCATCTGCTTCCAACGCCGTTTGGTGTTTTGATGGGCATCTTGCCGTTGTGCGACCCACTGTTGTTCGCGCTGGAGCTTTTGGTAACTCTGCAACCGTTTGGGGCTGAGCTGGCCAGCGGCGATCGCCCCTTGGACCGCACACCCTGGCTCGCGGTCATGCTGACAGTCCCGAAACTTGCAGTGCTCCGCTAAAGCGGCGATATCGCCAAAGGTTTCCTGCAAGCCCGTCCCCGCCTGCCAGAGCTGCAACTCTCGCATGCCCGGCGTATCGATCAGCAACGCCCCCGATGGCAACCGCAACAACTGACGGTGGGTGGTCGTGTGCCGTCCCCGACTATCATCGGCGCGCACGCCTTGGGTCGACTGTTGAGCTTGCCCCAGCCAATAGTTGGTCAGGGTCGACTTCCCCACTCCCGATGAACCCAAGAGCGCTACGGTTTTGCCGGGCTGAAAGTAAGCATCGAGCTGGTTCAGGCCTTGCCCGGTCGCCGCACTGATGGGATGAATGGGCACCCCGATCGCAACGGCTGACACCTGGGCGATCGCCGCATCTAAGTCAGCACAGACATCGGCCTTGTTGAGCACAATGACCGGCTTGGCCCCACTATCCCAAGCGGTCACCAGATACCGCTCAATGCGCCGCAGGTTAAAGTCTCCATCCAACCCCGACATCAGCAACACCGCATTCACATTGGCAGCCACCACTTGCCCTTGGGTTACTGCCCCTGCCGCCTTTCGCACAAACTGACTCGTGCGCGGCAAAACCTCATGAATGGTCGCCAACGGGTCTTGCCCCTGGGACTCCACGACCACCCAATCACCCACCGCTGGCAACCTCAAGGCATCGGCGGTTTGATGTCGAAAATGCCCGGTCAACTGTGCAGAAGCTTCACCGGCTGCCGTATAAATCTGATAGCTCCCGCGATGCTCTGACACCACGCGAGCCGCGACAAACCCCATTTTAGCAAAAGGGGCCAACACCAAATCTGAGCTGCTGCCTGGGCACCAGCCGTAATCTATTAAAGTCAATGTCTGGTCCTCAAAAAACCAATTGCCGAGCAAGGTTCTGAGGGGTCAGATGAAAATCTTGCAAAAAGCTGCCGCCTCTGACCTTGCCGATTAAACGAAACGTTGGGTTGGGTTGGGTTGTTTACTGACTCGGCCATAGGGCATCTCCTAAGTAGCTAGGCACAATTAAATATAAAACGTTCTAGTGGGTAATCTCTGGCTTGATTGCGCGCCTCCATGCCCTCAATGACGGTCATGGCCAGGTCATATTCGTTATCAAACATCTGTCCGGCAATCTCGTGACATTTTAACTGCCGCCATTGGGTTTCAATCGGATTCATCTCCGCACAATAGGGCGGTAGGAAGAAGATGAATAGCCCCTGCTCCTGCCACCGAGGCCCCTGCTGCTGGACCAAGCGACTGGTGTGCAGGGAGCCGTTATCCTGCTGCACAATCACGGTAATACGTCCCGTCTGGGCCAAGGTCTGTGAGGCCTTCTGAGCCACCCAATCCATCACCTCGATATAGCTCTGCCCCTGAAAGCCGCCTTGAGACAGGGCATACTCGAACCCCGCTCCCGGTTGCCACAATCCCAAGATACTAATCCGCCGACCGTGGCGAGTGGGCGTTTGCTCCATGCGCTTCTGCTCGCCTATCGGACTATAGCGATAGCTGACCGGACTCCAGAGGCAAAATCCCGCTTCATCCAGGTATTTGATATCGACCAAACCCTCTTCAGCTGCCAGCACCAGGGTCTCTAAATCTGCCTGCTTGAGCGCTTTCTTGGCAGAGTCTTGCTTCCGTTGATGGCTGTGTCGAGTCCGTTTCCATCGATATCTTGTTTTTGAGCAATCGGCGTAATCGGTCACTACTCAAGTCCACCAAGCGCTCCCGTTTCAGCTTTTGAGCTAATTGGGCACTGTTATCGGTGCGAGGCTCTTCATCCAAACACGCCGTCAAATAGTCTAGATCGGACGGCTGCTACTTCGGTTTCGCACCCCGTCCGGGGGCTTCCCACAGTCCGCCCAAGCCATCGCTCTCCCACCGTCTGAGAGTTGCCCTAACCGTATGTTGATGACACTGAAAAATGTCAGCAATGGCCGGCACGTTCAGTCCTTGAGCATTCAACCGCAGCATGTGGGCTCGGTCACGGGTCCGATAAGGAACCGTCTGAGCCTCCCGAAGTTCGCTCAACGTACGGTCTTCTTCCTCGGTCAAGATGATGCGTAATGGGGCAGGCATTTGAGGGCACTCTAGCGACCTTACTATTTTACATTTAATTCAAACTGCCTACTTAACGAGCTAGCCTTTGCGCTAGCCCGCACCAGTTCTGAAAAGCCGACCGACATGAGGGCCTGCCCAGCCTTCACTCTGCCGACAGAAAGAAACTTTGAAATTTAGCGCCAGCTCAAAAGCTCAATTGAGTTGCAGGCAGCAAAGTAAATGATGAATTTCTGGGCGCAGTCTTCCCTGCACTCTACATGGCCCTGCTCGGAACCTACGTGTCAGGGGGTTAAGCCCTGTAGGAATACGACCTCTTCAGAAACCTTCAAGAACTTAATCTGGGTTGTTGAGGGCGATCGCGCACGTATTTCGGGGCGGCTGACCTGCATTCTCAACCTTTGACAAACGCTGGCTCACGAACGTCGGGGACAAGTTGATCTAAGTCAGTTTGACAGGCTGAATTTGCTCTCTCTGCAAACCTCTCTCCCAAAAGGAGAAAGGCTTCAAACCCTGATTTTTCCCTTTGCAAAGATGAGGAACTCAACCCAGAATCCGAGGCTGGGGCTGTTCATCGAACTCACGTTGATCTACATCCTGTTCTACTTCAAATGCCATCCCCATTTGACTTCGCCGATCTGCTGTTATCAAACATGGTGCTGATCGATGGGATGAGGGTCCTCTGGCATCACCAGGCGATCGCCTAAGCGACAAGATCCGTCATCTAAAACTCGACAGGCGTGCGGGCGGGAGCAGGTTTGGGCGAAGCCGGAGTAGTCCCGTTGACGGATGATTCCTCGTCCATGGTGAGGGTGTTGTCTCGCAATTGAGCCACCGCAATGGGGATATCCGCGCCGTTGATGACTGCTCCCAACAAGCGGATGTCTTCCTTCTCTTCGAGCTGCTCCAGCATGGCTTTGATAATCGGCTTTTGGGTCACGCCGGGGCGTGCTACTATCACCATGCCATCGGTACGCGGCTCCAGCAACATGGCATCATTGCTGCCAGTAAAATGCGGGGCGTCAAAGATGACAAAATCAAACCGGGACTGAATATCCTGCAAGAAGCGTCGCATCTCACTAGCGTCGAAAATCGCTGTGGGGTTGCGTTGGGGGCCGACACTCGGAGTGATATACAGGTTGGCGACAGTGGGCACCATCCGAATCGGATCAGACAGCCGTCCGCTGTAATATTGCAAAGGTTCAGTGACCGAATCGGCGTCGGGCTGCACGTCTAAACGCCAGGCCTGAGACGGATTCCGTAAATCCATTTCCACAATCAACGTGCGCCGCCCTGCCCGCGCTGAGGCAATTCCCAGGTTATAAGCGGTGGTGGTTTTGCCCTCTTGGGCGATCGCGCTCGTGATCAATACAGTTTTTGGTACCCGCCCGTTGTTAATCTCTGCGCCGGAAATTTGTAGATTGCTCCGCAACCTTTCATAAATGTCATTGCAGGGATGGTTAGCGTCGATGATGAGCACCGGCTCACCCTGCCGGGGATGAACCTCAGGAACCAATCCCAACAAGGGAATATCTTGATCTTCGAAAAGCTTGTCCAGATCTTCGAAAATGCGGATGGTCGGATCCAGCATATCCAACAAGAAAACGAGACCGCCCCCGAGACCAAGGCCCACAATTCCCCCCAATAGCAGGACCAAAATTGGGGACATCGCTTCGACCGGCACCACTTGCGTCGCCGGAGGACTAGCCACCGACAGGCTACTGACGGTTTCGGCCTCTGCTGCTTGGGCGTCAATCCGCTTGGCTTGCACCTGGTCGTACAGTGCCCGCTTCAGGGCGACTTGCTGCGCCAGGCGATCGCGCTCAAGCTGCTTGTTGGGCAGGCGCGTATAGGCTTCCCGGAGTTGCTGTTCGGACTGGGCAAGGACTTGTTGTTGCGTGATCAACGCATCCCGCTGGGTTTTCAGACCGACCAATTGGTTGGCGAGGGCAGCCCTCGCGGGGTCCAAGTTGCTATTTTGGCGAATCACTTCAGCACTCGGAATCGCCGCAAAGCGTCCCCCCCCGCCAATGATTTCGCCGGCGCGCTCACGCAACTGTTGATCATACACTGCCAAATTATTTTGCAGTTCCACCATGGTGGGGTGGGCCGGTCGCAAATCTTGAGATAGCATTTTGAGCTGCGATTCGGCCTGATAAATGTTGGCGCGCAGTTGCTGCAAGATTGGGTCGGCACTCAAGGCCGACGAGGCATAGGCCCCCTCTGGCGAGAGCCCGAGTTGGCCCTGTAGACTCTGCATTTGGGCGTCAAGCCCGGCCAGGGTGATGAGATTTTGCCGCCGCTGATTTTGGCTGGACGAAATTTCTGCTAGCAAACTGCCGTCCAGTGCGGCTTGAATGGCCGGACCTTCGAGGCGATCGTAGGCTTCTAACGCTTGTTCGGCCTCCCTCAGTTCCGCTTCGATCGCGGGCAAGCGCTCATCCAGAGCGGACACAATCGTGCCTAGCCGGGCGCGGTTGGTAACGCGGCTGAGTTCCACCATGCCCTGAAATAAAACCGATAAAACCGCTTCGGCTGCTTCGGGTTGATCCGCTACATAGTCGACGTTAACGCTTTGCAGCACGTTGCCCCCGCCGCCCTCTTCGCCCCCAGAGGTATTGATTTTGATCGTCGTATTGTTGCGAATTTGTTGAGGCGTCACTTCCAGACCGCCCGCGTTTAACTGCTCAGCCACTCGTTGGAGCAAAATATCGGCCAGCAAAAAGTCTTCGGTAATGATGCCTTGCCCCTGTTGTTGCAGCTCAACCCCGGTGGTGGTGAAGGAAACGACAGGAGCGTTTTGCACCAAGACCCCGGCAGAGCGGTACTGTTCCTCTGGTGGCGGCTGAATGGCGAAGACGCTTGAGACGCCCAGGGTGCCTAAAAACGCGGCTAAAGCCACCCATTTGTAGCGGTTGAGGGCTAAACCATATCGTTTTAAGAGGGGCATTACCATGGCAGAACCAGTTTGTAGTGTTCAAAGAACAGTGAGGGACAAGAGGGACAGGAGGGAAGGCAATTTTGGGGAGTAAAGTTGAGCGCTGTTAAGGACCAAACAAGTTACTGGCCGAGTCCGCCAGTTGATCAAAAAATAGGAGAAAGCCGAGGACATCCCGAAAGGGCTGAGTAAAGGTATTTAAGGTATAAGTTAGCTTAGCGAGCAGGGAACGGTTAACGACGATGACGTCGTTTTGTTGTAAAGGTGGATTTTCATCGGGAATCCCTCTAAACGCTTCGTTGCCGTCAAGGGTGATGGTGATCGCCCGACCCGCTTCTTCTTCGAATCGCACTAGGGCAATCTCGCCCAGATTTGAGGTATCAGGATTCACACCGGCTCGGACTAGGGCATCTGCAAAGCGACTGCCATTGGGCAAGTCGATGGCTGAGAGCGCCCCGGCATTCCCATAATTCAACAACCGCACAGTGATTGTCGGCGTCGCCAAGGTAGACCGCGAGACGAGTTCGCGATCGTATTCATCCAGGGCTGATGGATCGAGTCGACTGACCAAAATCACATCGCCGTCTTGCAGGCCGATATTGGGAATCTCTTGACCTTCTTTAAGCGGGGTGAACAAGTCAATGGCGTGCTCTAGCAGCTGCCCGTCGGGCAACCGCCGCTGCACGAGGACCGATCGCAAATCGGCAGCGTTAGTGGTGCCCCCTGCTGACAGCAACGCCGCTGCAATTTGTGGGGCACCGAGCGGATAGAAACCAGGGCGCACCACTTCGCCCAAAATTGTCACTTCAACCCCTCGCTGGGCCACCAGGGTCATACTCACATCTGGACTGATGACATATTGGTCAAAAATCTGTGCAATCAGACTTTCGGCCTCACTGATGGTTAAGCCACTAAAAGAGACGACCCCTTCCAACGGCACCACTACGTTGCCCTGAATATCTAACGTGGCCTGAAAACTCAGATCAGGAAATTGACGCACATTGACAAAGAAAGAATCGCCGGGGCCCAGACGGTAAGTGGCAAAGTCAGGGGCCTGTTGACGTCCGAGGACGCTATCGATGAAGGGATCAACCCCCGGCTCGGGCATTGGTTGGGGGGGGGCCGTTTCCGTGGGTAGCGGTAGCGGGGCCACGTAGTCGGGGTCTGGAGTAAAGCCTGAGGAATCATTGGGGGCCGCTTCTGGTTTGGCGGTCGGCACCGTTTGACTGGTCTGAGGAGCTGGTGCCACAGGGGACTCTACGGAGTCGCCGGAAGGGATCGCCAAGGGCTGACCAGAAGTAGTCTGATGCTGCCGCAAGTAATCAACCGCTGCCCGTTGCCAGCCAGTGGGGATGGTTTCAGCATCCTGCCAAGATGCCCGAGTCGCCGCGATCGCCCCCGCGGCTCCGACCAGTATTAGCGCTGTGGAGAGGGCTCCAGCGCTAGCCCAGCGTTGGCATTTGAGCCAACCGATTTGTCGATTCCTATCGTTTGCAGCCATCCTTATCACGTTCGCACTAAAGAATCTTGCCAAAACTCACTATTACCGAGGCTATGGCCTATTTAATCACACTGCCCTTTGCTCACCTTTTTCAGCTTGATGGGTAGAAGTCGGGACAGTCTGGAGCATAGTTTACGGAAACAACATTAACGAGTCCCTTATGGTCGCCTCTTGGCGGGTATTACCGTCTCTGTGCGTGGCACTAGCGCTGGCAGCGACCCAATCCGCCGCTTAGTTAAAACCGTCGCTACCTGATTGTTACAGCCTTGGACCAAGAGTCTACTGATTCTGCATTTCGCAGTCTGCCATAGCAATTGAGCGTTAACTCGGCACCCGGCTTTATTCGTCACTAAAGTTATTCGCCCCTGAAAGTAGAAGTCAGTAAGCCCTGCTGAACGGCCTCAGCGATCGCCGTCACGGTTTCCGTGTGGGGGCGAATGTTGCCCACCGGCTCAATCGGGAATAACACACTGACGGCAACCCAGGGCATGCGTTCCCGCTGTCGCCACTGTTGCAACTGATCGGCCCAAAACCACTTGCCCGGCGCAAAGTGGCCCCGCGTGGGCCAGGCATACCACTGCATGACCGCAAAGGTATCGCGTTCACTCACGCCCCGAAAATAACGGGTCGTCACCGACACCGATGGAGCTTGCCCATTTGCGCCAGTCGTAAAGCGCACCGTGTGGCGATCAGCAACCTGCCAGCTCTGTGCCCCCCGCAAATCGACCCATTCCACCTCAGGTTGCTGATCACCGGACCTTTGAGGTCGCATGAGCAGCGCAAAGGATTCCCCCTCCGTTTCCGAACTGCCGAGGCGGCGATACTCCGTCAGGCTCCAGCGATCGCCGCCGATGGGCACCTCTTGGTGGTAGATCGATTGCCAACCGTCAACTTCCAGCGGAGTTTCTAATAGCGATCGCACCGCCTTGATATGGGGCACAGGCAACTCTGTACTCCAGGGCCACTGGCCACTGAGATAGCTAGGCATGGCGGCCATCGCCACCAGAGCGGCTAAGACAATAATCAGCCCCCACTGCACGACGGAGCGCTGTTTGGGCATGGGTTGAGTCGCGTCTGACATAGGGGAGCTTTCCTGAAAATGAAGGACAGTTAAACCGAGGCGTCGGGCTTAATGTTGAGCGCCAGTCGCGGCGGCACATATTGCTGAATCAGTCGCAGGATGAAGATCAGCGAGAGCAGCATCAGGGCGGAATACAGATCGCCGCCCCAACTTTCGTGGAGCCAGACGAATCCGGCTTCGTTGCCGGTGCCGTGAAAGTAGCTCAGGATGGCGTTACGGATGATGTTGCCCGTCACGCTCACGCCCACAGTGGCCGCAAGAAAAACTCCAGTTCGGAAACGCGATCGCCAGACGTCGTTCCAGTAAATCAGCATCAGCGCTACGTAGAGACTGGTAAATAACATCTTGAGGCCAGCACAGTGGGGCGCGACCTCAACCATCTGATCGTTGACCCGGAGATAAATTTGGTCCACCGTGACGTCGATACCGGCTTGCATCAGCAAAAAGCCGGCCACGCTGGCGATGAAATGCTGCAGCGGCAGGATATAGGGCTCAATTAAATAAGGCAATTGGCTAGGGGTTGCGAATGCCACCAACGCCAGCGGAAAGCCCATCAACTTCAGCCCTGGCCAACCCTTGAGGGTGAGACATAGACCCGCCAGCATCAAGGGCAAAGAAATATTCATCCAATCGGGTAGCTGACTGAGGTAGAGGGCGCTGGCCAGGGCGATCAGTCCCATCCCGGTGGGCCGCCATTGATCCGGCTGGGCTTGCCACTGGGGCCGCAACCCCCAGGCTATATACGCCGCAAACGGAATGCCAATCAGGCCGTGGCTAAAGTACTCATGCTGAATGCTGATGGATTTGTTAAGCCAGCCATCGACCCAGTGCAGTAGCAACGGACCGTACATCGCCGCCAGCAGGCCCAGCAGAGCGATCGACAACGGCGACAACGAAAACCGATTTTTAATTGAGGAAGTGCTAAGAGCCATGGGTTTATTGAATGGGTAGAGCAGTTAGCGATTCGGTCGTCACGGCATCCTGATTCATCGCTTGGGCGATCGCGTCGACGACCCAGTCGGCTTGCGCAATCGTCATGCCGGGATACATGGGCAGAGACAAGATCTCTTGACTGAGCGCCTCCGAGACGGGGAAAGCCCCCGGCTGGTAACCCAAGAACTGGAAGGCGGGTTGCAGGTGACAGGGCACCGGATAATGAATGCCGCTCTGGATCTGATTTTCTTGCAGCACTAACTGCAGTGCCGTGCGGTCAATGGGGCAGTCACTGGTCACCCTCACCACATAGAGATGATAGACATGACCCTGGCCACTGTCATTACGGATGGGAATCAGACCAAACTCCCGCAGCGAGGCAAATCGTTCGTCGTAGTGTTGGGCGATCTGATTCCGGATCCGGTTCCAATCGGGCAGCAAGGGTAGCTTTAGACCCAACACCGAAGCCTGGAGCGTATCAAGGCGGCTATTGGTGCCCTTGGGTTCAGTATGGAAGTATTTGCGTACGGCCCCATAATTGCGCAGCGATCGCGTGGTTTGAGCCACGAGCGCTTCCTGGGTTAGCAGCATGCCCCCATCGCCGATCGCCCCCAGGTTCTTACTGGGGTAAAAGCTGAACGCCGACGCCGTGCCGACGCTGCCAGCGGTCATGCCTTCGCGCGCTGCCAGGTGGGCCTGGGCCGCATCTTCAAAAATCAGCAGATCATGACGCTCAGCGAGGGCCTTGAGGCCGCTTGGCGAAACCATTTGACCGTAGAGGTGCACGGGCAAGATGGCGCGGGTTTGGGGGGTAATGGCGGCCTCAGCAGCGGCCAGATCAATTAAAGCGGTGTCGCGATCGCAATCGACAAAGACCGGGGTGGCACCGCTGCGCAAAATGCCGATGAGGGTCGCTACAAATGTATTGGCTGGCAGCAAGACTTCATCCCCTTCACCGATGCCACAGGCAGCGAGCCCGAGGGCGATCGCATCCGTGCCACAGCCGACCCCGACCCCGTATTTGGCCCCCGAGGCTGCCGCAAACGCCGTTTCCAACGCTTGCACAGCTTGGCCTAAAACAAAATCACCTCGATTTAAAACTGCGGCTAAGGCAGCTTGAATCTGGTCTTGAATCTGGTCGTGTTGCCAGGAAAGATCAACAAAAGGAACGGCTTGGGGGGATTTAGTCATAGGATTATCAGCGTTAGAGGGCAAACAAATGAATAAAAAGGGACTTAAATAGGGCAATCAATTGAATAGCGTGCCAAATATGCGAAGCTGATCCAGCAGTCTGACCACTGTTAAGGGATAAATCAAAGACCGTTGCGGTCAACGCGCCATCATCGGGACTAGTCAGTCAGCGCTTGTTCTGATGCTAGTCAGCGTTACCAAGGGCATGGCCTCCTGTCATAATGGTTCGCAGTTTTATTACAGAATCCGACGGTTTCTTGATGAAGTCTCCATAAACATCTGAATCTGAGGAGGTTGTTCATCAATAAGCTAGCTCTAGGGTGCCCGCAATGGCCCCACTTGCAACAGCTTGAAAGTGTTTTCTCTGAGGGTAGTGCCGCCATGGATTTCAATACCGCACGTCGGTTTGTACTCGCGCAAACGCTGATGCCAGTCGCCGGTCAGACATCGTTTATTGACTGTCTGCGTCAAGGTAAAGCCCCCGTGCCCGGACAGGTTACCTCGCTGTTGCTAGCCCTCAAAGCCTTGTCCCAAGCCCTCCAAAACGAGCCGACCATTGAGCGATCGCTCGGCTACGCCCTGTTCATCCTGACCTACGAGAGCCGACAACTCTATCTCCAAGGGCAGCAACAGCAAGTTGAGTGGCCTCCACTCCTCGACGAAGACCTGACGCGCATTGCCACGGCGGTGCGTCGAATCTGGGCTGATCAAGCGGAATGAGAGATGAAGATAGGCCCTGGATAGGGGCTCAATGCCGCACTTTAAATTCTGTCTGCCGCTCTGTCTGCCGCTGTAAACCCTGGACCTCAACGATCGAGTGCGGCTACAACTCCAGCCTGAAGACATAAAAAGGATGCAGTGATGAACTGCATCCTTTTTAGTAGCTCAGTATTTGAGCGAATATGAACTGGTCTCAGTTTACTTGTTGGGCTGAGGAGTCATCCGCAGGTAGGGCTTGATTTCGGTTACACCCTTGGGGAACTTTTGCTTCGCTTCTTCAGTCGGAATCTTGGGCGAAACGACTACATCTTCGCCATCCTTCCAGTTGACGGGGGTGGCAACGCTGTAGTTGTCAGTCAGTTGCAGGGAGTCCAACACTCGCAGGATTTCCTGGAAGTTACGGCCCGTGCTGGGGGGATAGGTGATGGTCAACCGCAGCTTACGGTTGGGATCGATCAAAAATACCGTCCGCACCGTCACTTTCGCATCGGCATTGGGGTGAATCATGCCGTACAAGTCAGAGACCTTCTTGTCATCGTCCGCAATGATGGGATAGTTCACCCCGGTGCCCTGGGTTTCTTCGATGTCGCCAATCCAACCCTGGTGAGACTCAACGCCATCGACGCTCAGCGCGATGACTTTGGCGTTGCGCTTTTCAAATTCGCCCTTGAGCTTGGCGACTTCACCCAACTCAGTCGTGCAAACCGGAGTGTAGTCAGCCGGGTGCGAAAAGAGCACGACCCAGCTATCGCCAGCCCAGTCATAAAAGTTAATTTCACCCTCGGAGGTTTTTTGAGTGAAATTAGGTACGGTATCGCCTAATTGCAGCGTCATAAGCAACTCTCTGTGAATCTGAAAGGTCAATAAAGGCGTGGCCCAGAGGACCACGTTTGTTATCTTGCCACAAACCCCGGTATTCCGGTCGGGCTTTAGAGGATTAATTTAAGAAATGATTTTTATCGGGGGGCACCGCCGCCGCGATCGCGTCCCAACTGTACCCCATAAAGACCGTAGTCAGGGGCTTTTACTGATATCTCGCCGGAGCCACTAGCCGTCACTCTAGCAGGCACTGGTACCACCGAGGGTGTCAATAAACGTGGACATTAGGGAGTGACTTGACCGCTTCCCCGGCGGCGGCATCTAGCAGCCACCACAGTTCACCCTTGGGGCGGATGGTACGCGAGGGAAAGGCCAGATCGCTCCCATCAGGGGAGAAAACTGCTTTGAGCGCAGGCTGTTTGTTGCTGCCCGACACCAAAAACAGGACGCAACGGCTTTGATTAACCAGGGAGGCGGTGAGGGTAAGGCGCGGTTCGCCCGCTTTTTCGCCTACGGTGACGAGGCGATCGCTGACCGTCACCGCCGCCGTATGGGGAAATAGCGACAGGGTGTGCCCATCATCGCCCATGCCCAACAGCACAATATCGAAGGTGGGCTGATATCCCAAAATATCCTGGAGCAGATCCTCATAAATTTTGGCGGCAGCGGCGGGCTGTTCTAAGTGCGTCGGCATGATGTGGATCTGGGTAGCGGGAATCGGCACCTGGTCTAACCAGGCGGCCTTCGCCATACCCGCGTTGCTGTCAGGATGATCGACTGGCACGTAGCGTTCATCGCCCCAAAAAATGTGCAGAGATGACCAGGGCAAATCGGCTTTGGCTAGCGCTTCATACAGCGGCTTGGGCGTGCTGCCTCCCGCCAGGGCAATCGCGCAGGTGCCTCGCTCGGCGACGGCATTCAGAATGCGAGCTTGTACCAGTTCGAGCGATCGCCCCACTAAGGCGACGCGATCGGGATAAATTTCAATTTGCGCAGAGGTCATGACGATCAGCAATAAACATCGGGGCGTTCGGTTGCAGCGTAAACGATTTTCTACCGCTGATGAGATTGCTTAAGCTTTACTTCTAGAGTGCGTGTGAATCGTTTAAGGATGGGCCTGTGATTTCAGTTGTGTTGCCTTGTGTTAATGAAGTTCGCCACGGTTACTTGCCCAAGATTATTGATAATCTACAAGCGCAAGCGGGGGATAAAGAACTCATTGCCGTCGTCAGCCCCAGTACTGATGAGACGCTGGCATTGCTACAGGCGGCTCCCCAATTTCGCGTCATTGAGGCTACCGCCCAAAACCGGGCCCAACGGCTCAACATCGGGATTCAGGTCAGTCAGGGAGAGATCGTGTTGCTGCATCATCCGGCGACTTTGTTGCCGACGCAGACAGCGCTGCTCCAGATTGAGCAAGCCTTTCAAAATCCGGCTGTCCTGTGGAGCGGCTTTTGTCATCAGTTTGATCTCGACCATTGGCTACTGCGCTACACCTCCTGGTACTCTTCGCGGGTGCGGCCTCGCTGGGGTCAGATTTTGTATCTAGATCATTGTTTGGCGGTGCGGCGATCGCTGCTCACCGACATCGGCGGCGTCCCGGATATGGATATTTTTGAAGACACCGTTTTGAGCCAGCGATTAAGGACATACGGAGCCCCCTTGATGCTGCCCAGCCGGGTCGTCACGTCGGCCCGTCGTTATCGCAGTCGCGGCATCTATCGGCAAGCGCTGCTCAATCAGATGATCAAAGTGATGTATCACCTCCATCTCGATCCACAGTGGATAAACCGCCTGTATGAGCAAACAGTTCAGATCAATGTCACTTACTCCAACACTCTGTCCCAATCGGGCGCTTCTGATGCCAACGATTAGCCCAGCGATAAGGCGGCGCAATACTGCTGCACCAGGATATCAATGCCGGTGATCGCCGTTCCCACGACGACGGCAAAAGCCCCCCGATCGAGGGCTTGACGAGCCGCTGCAGGCGAGGCGATGCCCCCTTCACAAATACAGGGCACGTCGAACTTACCAACCAGGTCACTCAACAGCTCAAAGCCCGGTGGTTTACAGGTTTGCGTGTCTGGAGTGTAGCCATAGAGGGTGGTGCCCAGCACCTCGACCCCCGCCGCAACTGCTGCCTGCGCCGAAGCCAGCGTGTCAATATCAGCCATGACTGGCTGGCGTAACTCTGTGTGAATTTGATGGACCAGATCGGCCAATGTTTCATCACCGGGTCGAGGGCGCTGAGTCGCATCGATCGCAATCACATCCGCCCCCGCCTCGGCGACCGCCTGGGCATGGTGAAACTGAGGCGTAATGTACACCTCAGAACCGGGGATGACTTGTTTCCACAAACCGATGATGGGCACCGAGACGCGCTGGCGAACGGCGGCAATGTGCTCGGGACTGTCGATACGAACCGCGATCGCCCCGCGTTTGACCGCCGCCGCCGCGATCGCGGCAATGATATCCGGATGGTGCAGCGGCGAATCTACCGGAGCCTGACAAGAAACGATCAGGCCAGCTCTGAGTGGATTAAGCATAGGGTCAAAGGTCATTAGGGAGATTTACCGGAGAAATCATACTCTCAAGTAGGGGCGCAATGCCTACGCCCTTGAGCAGTCACCATGATTACAGGTAATTTCATTTACAAAAGGGCTATTTCTAGGGCAATGGCCCCTGCCGCGATCGCGATGGCATCCAGTTCTTCGCCGGTCGAACACCCCGCCAGCCGCTTGCGCATCAACTGTTTCATAGCAATGTCCCCCACGGCTAGACACAGGCTGGGCCAGTACTCAGGTCTGGCATGGCCAGATGCTCCAAATTCACCTGCCAGAGATTGGTTTTCTTAATGTTGGCACCCTTGAGTTGGGCATGGTCGAGACGGGCTTCGGCCATATTCGCGTGGAACAAATTGGCATCTTCTAAACAAGCGTGGCTCAAATCCGCCATGCGTAAGACCGCCTCGCGCAGATCTGCCTCAGCCAGATTGGCTTTTTGCAAACTCGCTCGATAGAGGTTAGTGCCGACACAACTGGCCCGGTGCAGCTTGGTGCCTTGCATCATGGCCCCCATCAGGCTAGCCCCACTGAGATTGGCTCCCGACAAATCCGCCCCACTCAGGTTGGCATAGTAAAAAGTGGACCCCATCAGATTCGCATCGGGCATCATCGCCTCGCGCAAATCGACTTCGTAGAAATTAGCCTCGGCGAGATCGGCCTCCCGCAACGTGGCTTCTCGTAAATCGGCGCGATACAAATGGGCGTAGCGCAGATTGGCCTGGGTCAAATTGGCGGTGTAAAGCGTTGTTTTATAAAAATCGGCGTAGCGCAGATTGGCTGCTGTCAGGTCCGTCATGCACATATCCGCCCGGTAAAGACTGGCTTTTTCAAAATTGCACCGGCAGAACTGAGTATCCCGCAGGTTGGCTTCATAAAAGTTGGTGCCCGACAAGTCAGCCCCGCTCAGATTATGCCGGCTGAGGTCAGCCCCTTGTAAATCGGGCTGCAAGCCAGGATTTTCGCCGCGCCATTGATTCCAGATCTCGACGCCTTGTTTGATGAGATTGAGTTGAAATTCGCTAGCCATGTGTGTCAGTGCCCCCCAAAGCAAGACTCTCAGACATTAATCCCTGGCAGATAGAGCTTGCTAAGGATGCAGAATCGGGACTCATGTACTTCCAACCTGGTCACCAGGGACATCTGCGGAGCGGTGGCGGGTCACCAGCCTTGAGCGTCAAGGTGACAAGGCGGTGATCATTCCCGATCGCCCATTCTTAGGAATGAGAATTGAATAAGTTGGGATAGCCGTCTCGGCTGTCCCCAGGCAGGCAAGATGCCTGCCCTAACAATTTGGTGTTATTTGATCCTCATTCCTTAGCATTCCCAGCCAGCGCTCAACGTTGCGAAGGGGTGACAGATTGATGCGATCGCCCAGCCACCGACTCATCAGAGCACCGGAATCCAGCGCTAGACCAATTTTGCTGGCCCATGCGACCGTGCCTGCACCGGGGGGCACGACTGTCCGCCCCCACCGCGCTGCCCTTGTAGTCACTTGTCAGAAAACCGGCATGACGCCGCGATCGCCCTCAATACCGCTCGGTATAAATGACATTTTCCCGCAGCACTTCCTCTTGCTTCCCGGAGTCATCAAACCGCACCACCACCAGACTGGTCGAATCCAGGCGGTATTCAAAATTGCCATTGCTGATGATGTAGCCGCCGCCCACCGCTTCCACCTCTGGGGCCGTCACGACTTGTTCAGTCCCGGTTTCTTGAGAGAGATAGGTCCGCTGTCCACGCGCTTTACAGACGTAGATGGTGTTGCTGGGGGTGACAAAGTACGACTCGATCGCCTTCAGGCCGCCGCAGGTTTCATCCAGCGATCGCTTGAGCACATCGCTGGGGGGTTGGTTTACCACATTGGCAGGGGTGGTATCGGCCACCGCTTCAGCCGCCGATGCGGGCGCGGCAATGTCTAACAAATCACTGCGCACCCAGCCCACCGTCGAGCCTTGTGGAAAGGTGACGTAGTACCAGGTGTAGCCGTCGGCATCCGCTTCAGAACGACCGAGCACGACCGAATCGCCCACACGGGCATAGCCGATCGCTTCGGCCTCTGGGGACGGCTGCGATCGCACATTCACCTGCGCCTCGGCATCATCGGCGGTAATGGTGGCGGTTTGGGGAGTGGGGGAGCCGTCACGATTTGCTGCCGCCGCTCTGGAAGCGCCATTGGTCTGGGCCGCAGCATTGCGAGCCGCCACCGGAACGTTGGGATCAGGAGCCTGGGCCGCTGTCGGGGTGGCGGTTTCCGGGCTCTCTGCGAGACCGGGAGCGGTAGCCGCATCCGGCTTTTGGCGGCAGGTACTCACCATCGCCAACACCAACACTAAAAATACGCTGCCGGTCACTATGCGCGATCGCATCTCGTCTCACACCTTGGGGGTCGCCCCAATGAGGGTCTGTCTACTGAGTCTCCCATCGACCACCCTGGTGGACTGGTCGCGATCGCTCAGGCGACCTTCAGGGTTGATCAGTCCTCAAAATGTAGCCCATATCGTCAATTGTGAGCGGCGTTTCCGGAAAATCTTGCCGCGTCAATTGCTGCACCAGGGTCACGCTGGCAAACCCCTGATCGATATAGGGCACGCCGTTCTGGTCGAGCGCCACGGGAATCAGCCGCCCCCTGAGGAAATCGCCCTCCTCGCCCAACTCCACCTGCAAAATCATCGACAACCCCAGAGGCCCAACGGTAGAGAGGGTGCGATAGCCCAAAAAGTTGCCTAAAGAGTAGGCGATCAGCTTGTCCTGATACAGCTCGACGGCGCGGGGCACATGGGGACCATGCCCCAAAATCAGGTCGGCTCCAGCATCAACCATGGCGCGCGAAAACTGCACCATATTGCCCCGATTTTCCGAAAAGAAATATTCCGTCTGATTGCGGACCCGCAGCGCATCAGTACCCTCAGCTCCCGCATGAACCGAAATCACGACCATATCGGCCTCGGCCTGCGCCTGTTGCACCAATGCTTGCGCAGCGGGCAAATCGTTCATGTCGTTGTGGTCAGGCCAGTAGCTAAAACCCATAAAGGCGATCGTATAGCCATTGGCTTTGACCTTGACAATCTCCCCTTTGCGGCCCACCGCGTGCATGCCCGATTGTTGAATATTGGCAATGGTGTCATCAAAGCCGGGATCACCAAAATCAAAGGAATGGTTGTTGGCGACGCTGAGCACGTCAAACCCCGCTGACTTCAGCACGTCGGTCCAGGCGGGTGGCGTCCGAAACGCAAAGGTCATGCCCTGCCCCACGTTTTTGGCCGTGTAGGGATAGGCGGTGAGGGTGCTTTCAAAGTTACCAAAGACCAGATCAACCTCCCCCATGAACATCTTGACGCTGTTGAACAGGTAGTTGGGGTCGCGAGGCAGGCGATAGTCGGGAAAGTCCGTGCCGGGAATGACATCCCCTACGGCCTTGATTTGCACCGCCACCGGGGTCGCCATCGGCATCGCCAAAGCACTCGCCCCCACGTTGAGGCTGCTGGCGGAGGTGATCGGCTCTACCAGCGAGTTAGCAGGCATCGGCGGCAGAGAGATTGGAAACTTTAACGCGCCTCCTAAGTCTCTGGCCGGGTCGACTAGCGTCGCGGTCGGTGAGCTGAGCGCCGGTTCCAGGACGGGAGCGGCATTCTCAGGGGCAGACCCCAAGGATTGCCCTACCCGCGATCGCCCCCACTCAAGACCGACAGAGGTCAGGGTGCCCAACCCAAAACTCGCACAGGTTATCGCGATCGCCCCCGCGATCAGGCGGCGACGGCGATACCGCCGCTGGCGGGCATGGGTCCGCTGTTGCCAGGTCAACTTTTTGACATTCGCCGCCGGCGGGGTCGCTAGGGGCAACGCTGGAGCCGGTGAGGCAGCAGCGTCGGGCGTAGCAGCGGGGGCGCTTGAGGGCACCGGGATCGGTGGTTTAGCCGGTGAAGTTGGCACCGGGGGCAGCAAGAGCCGGGGCGCTGGCGACTGTTCGATCAGCGCATGATGAATGAGCCGACTCCCGGTATTCTCGTCAGGCGTGAACACATAGACATCCCAATATTGAGGACCAGACAGGGCCTTGAGCGCTTGCTCAAAGCGGGGTAACAGATCCCCAATGCGATACAGATGGGCCACTGGCAGGTGAAGGTGTAGCAACGGGGGCTGTCCCTCAATCCGCAGCGGCGGCTCCAGCGCGATCGCGGTGTTGAGGTAAGCAGCGATTGCTGGACAGTCCTGCAGTTGGCCCACGGCGGGCGGCAAGGCGTCGGTCACAGGGTGCATGCAACTATCGAGGTCACGAAGTGAATCAAATTGATGGGCTCAAGCACCTCGCTAGCCAACGAGCGCGTTGGCCCAATTGCTGAAAACACTGAGTCAAACTGGGCGTCTAAACCGCTCAGCCAGCCGCCCAGCGGCTGGCCCTAACTGGGTTGACGACGGTGATCGGCGGCGCTTGGGCACTAAATCAATCCTTGAGACGATAGCAGAAACTTCCCTAACTGGACCAAATTAATGGAAATAAACGTAACCAAAAAAATTGTGACGATGACGTTAAAAGCGTTGCGAAAGAAGTTGACCATTGATTTTTATTCACCGAATCACTGTCTTACCCTGGATTCACCGGGCACCGGCGCACCGGCCTTAACCCAGCGATCGCCATCCAGACCAGCAGCATTGACGCCCCCTATTTTGGGCGATCGCCGCCGCTCCCGGCAGCAATTTCATATATTCCATAGCTTTGGTTAACATCCCATAACGACTGGCGGCGGCGGCCATCCTCCCCCGGATGGATTCCCCACCCCAAACCATCGCCCGCCCAGCTTACCGCCCGGTCAAATCTGACGCCGATGGCTCCACCGCGCCAGGAGCAAACCGCTGCCACAGGGCCGGGGGCGGCATCAAAAATTCGTAAGCCCCCGCCGCACTGCCAGGAGCCGCCGTCAACACGACATCAAACGAAACCGACACTCGCGGTTCCTCAGTGTGGTTGAAGGTCACCCCGTGCCGCTGTCTAGCGGGAAAGATCATCAACCGGCCCTCCACCGGGGGATACATAGCGTGATCTTGATTGAACGGAGTCCACTGGGCAATAATGTCGGTGTTTTCGCTCCCCAAGCCAGGGCTCACCTCGTTTTGCCGCGCATCATCAATAAACGTCAGACACCCGGACTCGTCACTGCCAGATTGCGGCACCGAGACGTAATACACCGCACTGACATGAGCCGTGTTGTGACAGTGCACCCCCACTTCCTGCTGATGGCGAGACACAATCGGCCACGCCCGCTGAATGTAAAGCTCGACTTTGGTGAGATCGATACCCAGTGCCTGAAGATACTTCACCACATGGGTTTCGACCTGCTCCACTAGCCAGCGAAAGCGGGGATCAGCATGTACCTGATGGACCCCATGCAGATCTCCCGTCCACGCCATTTCTGGAAAGTTGCGCCGCTCTTGGACGGCGGCTTCAAGCTGCAAAATGGTGGTCAACAGTGCCTGCTGATGCGGGGCCGCATCGGGCAAGTCGGCGTAGTAAATCGCGAGGGGAAACCAGGTATCAATCGGCATGGACAGACTATCTTTCCAAAGCTTTTGGATTGTACGGGACGATCGCTGCGCTGACCAGCAGTCAAACTGTGGGAATATCCTCAATCGTCAAGCTTGCCGAGGAACTTGCCAAGCCCTTACCAGCAACGTCAAAGTGCCTTGCCGCTCATGATGGCGGCTCTTGGGCGATCGCCGGTAACGTGCCCCTGCACGTAAAGTAGATGGGCTTAATTATTTGTCGGATGTGTTAGCGCCAGCATAACGCATCAAATCCCTGTGGCATGGTGCATTACGGCTTCGCCTAACCGCACCCTACAACATTGTTTGTTGATGTCCACCTACTGAATCAATGAGTGCAGCGACGTCTGTAATTAACGCCTGCGCCCTTAATTACAGGGTTCGAGTTGAGTCATGAGCAACACCATCTCATCGATCGCATCGAGCATGACGCCGCCAGATTGACCGGGCTGATTGATCACAATGCTGAAAATCACCGTGCCGTACTGAGCTGTTTCGAGATAGCCGGACAGCGCCCGCACCCCATTCAAGGTGCCAGTTTTGGCGCGGACTTTACCCTGCGCCGCCGTGCCTTGAAACCGATTTCTCAGGGTGCCGTTGACCCCGCCCACCGGCAACGACTCGTAAAACAGACCCGTTGCGTCAGTTTCATACATGCCCTTGAGTAACGCTACGAAGGCAGCGGGTTGGGCCTGGTTGTTGCGCGAGAGCCCTGAGCCATCGGCCTGAATGTACGTATTGGGGTCCACGCCCAGCGGTGCTAAGGCCAGCCTGACGCGGCTTTGCCCCCCGATGCCCCGCAAAATTTCGTCAGCTCGGGCGTTGTTACTGTTGCGATTCACCAGATTCAAATCATCGCGAAAATTCCATAGGCCGTCGGGGGATTGTTCGCGAATGGTTTGGATGGCGGCGGCGGTGGTCATCAGTTTGATATTCGAGGCGGGAATCAGCAACCGCTGGGCATTGTAGATATACAGCGATCGCCCCTCTAACAGGGGATACACTTCAATGCCCCAGGCCGCAGTGGCAAATTGCGATCGCCCCACAATGGCGTCTAGGGCTGGAGCCAAATCGTCGGGGCAAAACTGGGGGCCGAAGCGGCGATTCGCGATTGCGCTGCGGGCATCTACCGTGGTCCTAGCGGGGGAGGTCGCCGCGATCGCCCCCCAGGCTCTCGGCATGCCTGCCCCGCTAGTCAGCAGAGTAGTGGCCGCGATCGCTGCTAGCCGGTGCCAGGGTCGCCAGCGTCGTGGGGTGAGTGGTGCCATGCCGATATCCTCATGGGTGTTGGGAGCCGTCGTTTCCCCAGCCACTATAAAATGTCAGTGTCCGACTGCCTACCGTGCGCATGAGTCCCCAGCGCGCAATCCTTACCGACAAGGGCGATCGCCGATCAAGAATGCCTGCACAATAGAAATGACCGCAGCTGGGGTGGGGCCATGACATATCCACGCTTTCAATGGCGACTGTTAGATCACGAACGGCCTGCGCCTGATTGGCTAGCCGCCTTTACCAACTGGGCGACTGGGGTCGGCTGGCAGTCCCCCTTTCTAGATTTAGTGGGGCAGTTGCTCTGGCAGCGCGGTTGGCGACAACTCGCCGACATTCGCGGCTACTTAAATGTGGCAGAATACGAACCCACCTCGCCGTTGGCCTTTGGCGAAGAGATGGCAGAGGCGATCGCCCGGCTTGAGCAAGCCCATCAGCGGTCAGAAAAAGTGGCCATTTGGGGCGATTTTGACGCCGACGGGCTGACGGCCACCGCCGTGCTCTGGGAGGGCTTGGGGCAGTTCTTCCCCCAGGACACCCAACTGCGCTACTACATTCCCAACCGCTTTACTGAGTCCCATGGGCTGTCAACCCGTGGCCTGGATGGACTGGCGGCCTGGGGCTGCACCCTGATCGTCACCTGCGACACCGGCAGCACCGCCGCGACCGAACTGGCCTATGCTGCCACCTTGGGCCTGGACGTGATCGTGACCGATCACCACACCCTCGCCGAGACGCGCCCGCCCGTGGTGGCACTCATCAATCCGCGCCAGTTGCCGCCGGGGCATCCCCTGGGCGACCTGTCGGGGGTCGCGGTGGCCTACAAGTTGGTGGAAGCACTCTACACCCGGTTGCCCGACCAGCCCCAACAGCCCTTAGAAACCCTGCTAGATTTAGTGGCGATCGGGCTGATTGCCGATCTGGTGGCCCTGCGCGGCGACTGTCGCTATCTCACCCAGCGAGGTCTCCAAACTTTAGAAACCCAGGCGAAACTCGGCGTGCGTCCCGGTGTGACTAAACTGCTGGAATTTTGCAAGCGCACGGGCGATCGCCCCTCGGATGTGGCCTTTGGCCTGGGTCCCCGCATCAACGCCGTCAGCCGCATTCATGGCGATGCCAGTTTTGGAGTGGAGTTGTTGACGAGTCGCGATCGCCCCCGCGCCGAAGTCCTCGCCCTCGAAGCCGAACTGGCAAACACCCGTCGCAAAGATCTACAGGCCACCGTTTTGCGCCAGGCCACCGCCCAATTAGGCACCCTCGACTTGAGCACCACCCAGGTGATTGTGCTCAGCGATCCGCAATGGTCGCCCGGCGTTTTGGGCCTCGTCGCCAGCCAGCTCGCCCAGGAATACGATCGCCCCACGATCCTCTTTCAAACTGAGACTACCGCCGCCCCCGGCGCACCGTTGATGGCGCGGGGATCGGCGCGATCGGTGCATCAAATTGATTTGTATGAATTGGTGAAAGCCCAGTCCCACCTGCTTACCAGCTTTGGGGGGCATCCCTTTGCGGCGGGCATGACCCTGCCCGTCGAAAATTTGCCATTGCTGGCAGCGGGACTCAACCGGGCGGTGCGATCGTACCTGCCCACCGTCGACCTGACGCAACCGCCCCCGCTCGCCGTCGATTGTGCAGTCACCGTCGCCGATTTGGGTCGCGACCTATTTCGCGCTCTGAGGCTGCTGGAACCCTACGGCATGGGCAACCCGATTCCCCGATTGCTGCTGCGAGATGTCCAGATCGCCAACCTCTGGGAAGACACCCTGAAGGATCGCCGGGGGGGCAAACAACGCTATCACAAGCTCAGCTTCGACATCGTGGATCCCACCACGCAGGTAAGCTTTCCGGGGCACTGGTGGGGCCATCGCCGGTCTGACCTGCCCGAAGGTCGCTATGACCTCGTAGTCGAACTGGACGTGAATACTTTCAAAAAGCGCTACGAAGCCCGCTTAGTCGATTTGCGACCGCTGGGGGCGATCGCCGCGACGATCGCCTCCTCCCAATCTCATTGGCTCATCGACCAGCGAGAGCCACTGGTAGACTCGGTGCCGCCCCCCGCCATGGTGAACTGCCCCACCGATTGGGCAGACTTCTCCCCCTATCGCACCCCGCCGATCGATACCCTAACGTTGGCCTATCCGCCCCCGGCCCCCATCGCCCTTGAGCAGCAGTGGCAGCAACTGCTGGGCATGGCCAAATATCTCGCTCGCACGGGTGAAAGCCGTCCCGTAGCGATGCTCAAGGATCGTCTGGAGTTGAGCGATCGCACCCTGCCGCGCGCGATCGCCACCTTAGAAAAGCTGGGATACACCATCCAGCAGGTTGATGACCAGATCAGCCTGACTGCGCCGACCATCCCCCTGTCGGCGACCCAGTATGGGCAAATTGCCCACGACTTTTTGACCGCTGTGCAAGAAGAGTGCTTTCGCCAGCAATACTTTTATGAAGTGCCGGTCGATATTCTAGAGCAGGTGTTGGGCACGATGCCCGCCGCTGCCTCGGTGGTTACGCCTGAGTGAACCCCTGCCGCTGCAAGCCAATCCCCTCGCTACAGGGTGTGACGTGCTTCTAGCCAGGCCAGCACTTCGCTTTCGGAAACACAGGTCAGCCGTTGCTGCGATCGCGGATCGTATACATGCCACAGCGCCTTGCCCTCGATATCGTAGTACTTGGAAATGCGCGGCTCGTTGCGATCGCGGGTCAGTTCCGTTACCAAGGCTTGACCAATCTGCTGTAAAAATTCCCAAAACTGGGCTGAGAAAGGAATGGAGGGCGATCGCTGATACAACCCCTCTAACCGCTGACGAGCCTGTGCATCACTGGGACAAACCATCGTTTTACTCCTAAACAGAGGACCGTTTTTCGCTGCTGCTCACAAGATAGGTCGCCCATTCCAGGTATTTCAAAGCACAACACAGATTACATACATGAACAAAATCGATGACTTTTTATGACCCTACTGAGTGGAATGAAGTGCGAGTTCAGCGAATGAGAGAATAGAAACCTTCTGTAACGAAAGCAAATGGCTAGCTCAACCATTAAATCTACATGAGTGGTTCATCCAGCCTTCAAAAGAGCTTTGTCAGAAAAAGGTATGCGGCCCCGCGTTGCAATGAATCTCAAGGAGGAGAAATCAGGCAACTCTTGCCAGCAGGGATAAGTAGATGGGCGATGGGTGGCAGGTTAACCTTTCCCATGTTCTGTCAAGCACCAGATGTAGTGGATACAAAAGCATCAGACCCTATATATAAATCTGGATAGTCAGAATGCTGGACAGTCATAAGTTTGCGTCGTGTTCGCTAAAGAGGCAAGGTTGTTGTCATCGGCGTTTGGGAGATTGGGCTTTTAGCCGCCAGTAATTTAGGGAGAAGTAGAGCCTGTCTGCTTTCCCCTAAATTACTCTGCCACTGGTGTTGAAGCGCCAATCGCACCCATTGCTCGGTGGGATAGCCATGTTTGGGGCGGGTGCGG
>Ga0008835_100141_pt1 | contig 90482 bp, 91 predicted proteins | sample HotLakConsoUCCRE_FD_62215 | JGI IMG/M metagenome (GOLD analysis project Ga0008835, IMG submission 62215) | Hypersaline microbial mat communities from Hot Lake, Washington, USA - Hot Lake Consortium UCC-RE (Hybrid Assembly) ... | reverse complement strand
TTGCAACCCGAACCTTTTCCGAAGATCGGCGATGACCGCCAGCGTCACCCACGGCCGCGCGCTGCGCTACGCCAAGGGCTCCGCGCGCGGCCTCCTACACCATGTGCTGGGACACTGCCGACGAACTTCGGATCATCGACCACGAGCTTGCGTTCATGCACAGGATCATCCTGTTCTGGCAGGCTCCTTGGCTGCTTGGGGGCATGAAGGAATTCGAAACCCCTGGCAGGCATATCTTCGTCAACGAGCTGAAAGGCGTGCCGATCGACTTCACCCCGATCAAATCTCGCTGGACCGCCTTGTCGGAGGCGCGTTTGCAGGAGTATGAAGCGGCAATCCCTCTGGAGTGGGCGGCCGCCCACGCCGATATAGATGCTGCGTTGAAGTTGATCGCTGACGCTCGGGACAACATCGATGCATGCATCAGGGAACTTGGGAGGATACTGGCATGACCACGAAAGAGCCATACAGCTACGTCGTTCTGCGCTACATCCACGATATTCTGACGGGGGAATTCGTGAATGTTGGCTTGGTCCTAGTTGTGCCTGGTCGGCCGCTGATCCTGACGAGGGCCCGAAAAACCTTCGGGCGGATCAAGAAGGTTTTCCCCGATCTCGACAGCGACTCTTACAAGCGCGCCATCGAAGCTATCGAGCGCGGCATGAAGTCCGTTGATCGCGCGCTCAAGTCCGAAGGACTGTTCAAGAGCGAGAAAACGGCAGTCGACTATGCGCGGATTGCTCTCCCCCTCGACGACAGCTCCTTGCAATGGTCGCCCATTGGCGCTGGCCTGACGGCGGACCCGCAAAAAACCTTCGACCAACTTTATCACCGCTTTGTCGCTCGCCATGACCGTGCCTCGGAGCGTCGGAGAAGCGACGAGGACGTCTGGCGCCCGGTCGAGGCCAAACTGAAAGAGCATGGCGTCAAGGTTGAACTGGAGCCCAAACGCATTCACGGGAACACGGACACCGTCGAGTTCCGTCACGCCTGGAAGAACGGACGCTGGCACGTCTACGAGCCGCTGTCCTTCGATCTGTCTGACTCAGACAACATCAAGGACAAGGCACGTCGCTGGCTGGGCCACCTTTCTGCGGTCCAGCCCGGCTCGACGGACGATGTGCAGGTGCATTTTTTCGTTGGCCGCCCGCAAAACGCGTCGTTGGTGCCAGCATACAAGAACGCGGTGGAGATCCTTCGGCAGGTGCCATTCGACAATGACGTCTTCGAAGACGACCAGCTTGACGATTTCGTGAACAAGATCGAGGATGAGGTGCGGCACCACGAAGGACGTGCTTAGCACTGCAAGGCCTTTCGGGCCAGCCTGAACGACTGCTTTTGTAAATTGAGCTGCTGGTGCCATCTCGCACCTATATCGGTGCGCTAGCCACCCATTTTTGCGATGACGTCTCTGGCCCGGCATGGCTCGAGTAAACGCAGCGAGCGTTCGGAACCCCCCCCCTCACCCCCGCTCATGGAAATGGTCGTAGATCTTCTGCGCCATCGCCTCGCTGACGCCGTCGACGGCCTTGAGGTCGGCGAGGTCGGCGCGGCTGACGGCCTTGGCGCTGCCGAAATGCGCGAGGAGCGCGCGTTTGCGGGTGGCGCCGACGCCGGCGATGTCGTCCAGCGGGGTGGCGGAGACGGCCTTGGCGCGTTTCGCGCGGTGGGCGCCGATGGCGAAGCGGTGAGCCTCGTCGCGCAGGCGTTGCACGAAGTAGAGCACCGGGTCGTTGCGCTTGAGCGCGAAGGGCAAGGCGCCGGGGCGGTGGAATTCCTCCTTCCCGAGGTCACGGTCGATGCCCTTGGCAACCCCGATGAAGGGCACGTCGTCGATGCCGAGATCGTCCATGATCTGCTTGACGGCGCTGACCTGCCCGGCGCCGCCGTCGATGAGCAGGAGGTCGGGCCAGGCCTCGCTCTCGCGGTCGGGGTCTTCCTTGATCAGGCGCTGGAAGCGGCGGGTCAGTACCTCCTTCATCATGCCGAAATCATCGCCCGGCGTCAGGTCGGCGCCGCGGATGTTGAACTTGCGGTACTGCGATTTGAGGAACCCGTCGGGGCCGGCGACGATCATCGCGCCGACCGCATGGGCGCCCTGGATGTGGGAGTTGTCGTAGACCTCCACCCGCTTGGGCGGCGCGTCCAGGTCGAAGGCCTCGGCCAGCCCGGCAAGCAGCTTTCCCTGCGCCTGCCCCTCGGCCATGCGGCGGGCGAGGCTTTCGCGGGCGTTGCGCAGCGCGCCGTCGATCAATTCCGCCTTTTCGCCGCGCCGGGGCACGAGGATCTCGACCTTGCGGCCGAGCTTCTGGCTGAGCGCGTCGGTCATCAGGTCGGCGTTGTCGATCTGGTGGGACAGGATCAGCTGCCGCGGCGGTTCCTTCTGGTCGTAGAACTGGCCGAGGAAGGCCTCCAGCACCTCGGGTTCGTCGATGTCGGGGCCGATGCGCGGGTAGAAGTCGCGGTTGCCCCAGTTCTGGTTGGCGCGGATGAAGAACACCTGCACGCAGGCCTGCCCGCCTTCCATGTGGAGCGCGATCACGTCGGCCTCGCGCACGCCGCGGGGGTTGATGCCCTGCGCCGACTGCACGTTGGTCAGCGCGCGGATGCGGTCGCGTAGCGCCGCGGCGCGCTCGAATTCCATCGCCTCGGAGGCCTCGGCCATCTGGCCGGCCAGCTGCGCCTGCAACTCGGTGCTGTCGCCTTTCAGGAACCGCACCGCATCGGCGACCGAGGCGGCGTAATCCGCGGCGCCGATGTAGCCGGTGCAGGGCGCGGAGCAGCGCTTGATCTGGTAGAGCAGGCAGGGCCGCGAGCGGGACTCAAAAGTGGCATCGGTACAGCTGCGCAACAGGAACACCCGCTGCAGCTGGTTCAGCGTGCGGTTCACGGCACCTGCGCTGGCGAAGGGGCCGAAGTAGTCGCCCTTTTCGGTCTTGGCGCCGCGGTGCTTCTTGATCTGCGGGAAGGCGTGGGTGCGGCTGACGAGGATGTTGGGAAAGCTCTTGTCGTCGCGCAGAAGCACGTTGTAGCGCGGTTTCAGCTGCTTGATGAGGTTCTGCTCCAGCAGCAGCGCCTCGGTCTCGGTGCGCGTGGTCAGGAACATCATCGACGCGGTTTCGCGGATCATCCGCGCGATGCGGGGGCTGTGACCGGTGGGCTTGGCGTAGTTCGACACTCGCTTCTTCAGCGCCCGCGCCTTGCCGACGTAGAGCACGCGCGATTGCGCATCGAGCATGCGGTAGACGCCCGGCGAATTGTCGAGGGTCTTGAGCGCGGCCTGGATCACTTCGTGGCCGGGCGGGGGGGGGTGGTCCGGGGTCTGTGACATGTCTATCGGAGCCTTCGCGATTCCCGTCCCCGCTGCAACGGATGGCAGGTCTGATCAAGTGCGGAGATGTCCACCAAACCTGTGGATAACCTTGCGGAGAAATCCGGGGAGAGGAGGATTTTCCCTTGTTCTGAGGCTGCTTCTGCCGTTTGCCTATTTTTTAGGCTAATCTTCAAGCCTTTGATTTCAAGCATTTTTTATTTCACTCACCGCTCTCTTCGCGGGCGTGTTACCTAACGTTAACAGAACGTTCATATATTTGGCACCGGTGGAGAACTGCACAAGGCCCCTCGCCTTCAGGCCTATTCGACGCCGAGGATGTCGGGCGTCTGCCAGGCCAGATGCTGGCCGCCGTCGACGCAGATCAGCTGCCCGGTGACGGCCCGCGCGTCGAGGATGTAGCGCAAGGCGTCGCAGATGCCCCGGGGGTCGGCGCCCCGCTGCAGGATCGTGGCGGCGCGCTGGCGGGCGAAGTGCTCGGCCGTCTGGCGCGCCCCCTGCAGGGTCGGGCCCGGGCCGATGGCGTTCACCCTCACGCGCGGCGCCAGCGCCTGCGCCGCGGTCCGGGTCAGCGCCCAGAGGCCCATCTTGGCGATCGTGTAGCTCATGAACTCGGGCGTCAGTTTCAGCACCCGCTGGTCGATCATGTTCACGACCACGCCCTTGGCCACCGGTTCGCCGTTTTCGTCCGGTACCGGGTCGGGCACCTGCGCGGCCAGCGCCTGCGTCAGGACGAAGGGCGCGCGCAGGTTCGAGTCCATATGCCTGTCCCAGCTGTCGCGGGTGGCGGTGGCCAGCGTGTCGTGCTCGAAGATCGAGGCGTTGTTGATCAGCACCGTGATCGGCGCGCCCAAGGCCGCGGCGGCGCGCGGCAGCAGCGTTTGCATGTCTGCCTCGACGGTCAGGTCGGCCTGCACCAACGCCGCCATGCGCCCCAGCGCGCGCACCTCCTGCGCCACCTGCGCCGCCTCGGGTTCGCTGGTGGCATAGTGGATGGCCACGTCATGACCCGCGCGGGCAAGCTCCAGCGCCATGGCTCGGCCCAGCCGCCGTGCCGCGCCTGTCACAAGTGCCGTCATCTGCCGGATCTCCTACGCGAGCACCATCACGAGGTAGGCAACATAGAGCGCCGTGAACACCACGCCAACCAGCCGCCCCATCGACCAGCGCAGGAACACGAAGGGCGCCAGCACCAGCGAGGCCGCCAGCATCACCCACATGTCGAAGCGCAGGATGCCGGGGTCCACCGGGATCGGGCCGACGAGGGCGGCGATGCCGATGATGCCGAGCAGGTTGAACATGTTCGACCCGATCACGTTGCCCAGCGCGATGTCGGACTGGCGCCGCACCGCCGCCATCACGGTCGTGGCAAGCTCGGGGAGCGAGGTTCCGATCGCCACCAGCGTCAGCCCGATCACCGCGTCGCTGACGCCGAAGGCCGCGGCGATGGCGACCGAACTGTCGACCAGCAGATCGGCCCCGAGCGGCAGCCCCACCAGGCCCAGCGCCAGGTAGAGCAGGACCTGCCACCAGGGCATGTCGGGGTCGGCTTCCTCGATGTCCGCAATCCCCGCGATCCCCGCTTCCGCGGCGGCGGTATCGGCGGCACGGCGGTGTGCCTTCGCGGACCGCGCCGAATCGATGAGGATCAGCGCCAGTCCGGCCAGCAGGATCAGGCCGCTCCACCAGGTGAAGGGGCCGACATGGGCGAGGCCGATGAACAGGACCGTGCCGGCGATCATGAACACGAAGCTGCGGCTGGTATCGCTTCCCGACGCGATGCCGAAGATCATCGCCGGGATGCCGAGGATCAGCAACACGTTGGCGGTGTTGGAGCCGACCACGTTGCCAAGCGCAAGGCCGGGCACTCCGTCCAGCACCGCCTTGACCGAGATCAGCAATTCCGGCGCCGAGGTTCCGAAGGCCACGACCGTCAGGCTTACCATGAGCGCCGGTATGCCCAGCCGCAGGCTGAGGTTGACGGCGCCTTTCACCAGCGTGTCGCCGGCCAGCAGGAGAATGATCAGCCCGAGGCCGGCAAAGACGAATTCCCAGATCACGAAATTATCCCTGACGGTTCTCGCACTGGCGGCATGGACCGCCGCGCAGGTTGTAGCGGCCGCATTGCGGGCAAAGCCGCGGCTTGGGCAAGCCGCCGAGGCGCCCGTCCTTGCCGCCGATCCGCGGCCAGCGCAGGCGCCCGAACATGGCAAGCACGACCATGAAGATCAGGAACAGGCTGACGATCTTGAGCATCACGTCAGGCCGTACCGGGACCACAGCGCCCTGTCCTCGATGCCTGCGGTCAGTTCGGCGGTCAGGCTGGCGCCGAAGCGCTGGAACAGGCCGCGTTTCGGGCCATACCGCCGGAGGCGGACCTTGTCGCCATAGAGCGCTTTCAGCTTCGGCACCACATGGGCGAGGCCATCGGCAAGGCCGAGGTCCACGGCGCGCTGACCCGCCCAGAACTGGCCGCTGAACAGATCCTCGGACGTGGAAAGCCGGTCGCCGCGCCGCGCCTTCACATGGGCGATGAAGGATGCGTGGATCTGGTCTTGCAAGGCGCGCAGCCGCGCCACGTCCGCCGGGTTTTCGGGCAGGAACGGGTCGAGCAGCGACTTGTCGCGGCCGGCGGTGTGCAGGCGCCGTTCGACCCCGATCCGCGCGATCGCGTCGGTGAAGCCGAACCCGGCGGAGATCACGCCGATGGACCCGACGATGGAATTGGGATCGACCCAGATGTCATCGGCGGCACAGGCCAGCCAGTAGCCGCCCGAGGCCGCCACATCCTCTACGAAGGCGTGCACGGGGATCTTCTTTTCCTCGGCCAGCCGCCGGATGCGGGCAGCGATCAACGAGGATTGCGCCGGGCTTCCGCCTGGCGAATTGAGCACCAGGGCGACGGCGGCCGGCTTGCCGCGGCCGAAGGCGCGTTCGATGGCCGGGGCAAGCGCGCCGTCGCTGAGCGTGCCGCCACGCGCCGAGGCCGCGATGATGCCCGACAGGCTGATGACCGCGACGGACGGGTCTTTTGCAACAAATGGAATGAAGCGCTTCATGCTGGGCGATGTAGAGTGCGGCCACCGGCGGAACAAGGCGCGGGCGTGACGAACGCGGCGATTGTCGCGCGCAAGCCTCAACGCGCTGGTCGCCGCCTCCGACGCTGGCGCGCACCTGGCGACCCCGCTAGGGTCGCCGCACGCAGCGGGAGGGGTTGGACATGCCGCATGACATCGTGATCCTTGGCGTCTTCGTCGCCGACGCCGCCTTTCGCTGCGAGCGGTTGCCGCGGCTGGGGGAAACGCTGATCGGGACCGGATTCAGCCTTGGCCCGGGGGGCAAGGGCTCCAACCAGGCGGTGGCGGCTGCGAAGGCGGGGGGCGACGTCGGGTTCATCGCGCGGATCGGCTCCGACACCTTCGGGGACATGGGCCTCGCCACCTGGGCCGAGGCGGGCGTGACGCCGATGGTGATCCGCGATGCGGAGCGGGCGACCGGGGCGGCGGGGATCTTCATCGAGGGGGGCACGGGCCGCAACGCGATCGTCATCAGCCCCGGCGCCGCCGCGGCGATCACCCTGGCCGATGTGGAGGCCGAGGCGGCGACGATCGCCGCGGCGAAGGTGGCCGTGACCCAGCTGGAGCAACCGGTGGACGTGGCGCACCGGTTCCTGCAGATCGCCGCTGCGGGCGGCGCTGCGACGATCCTCAACCCCGCCCCGGCGGCGGCGTTGCCCGGGGGAATGCTGGCGCTGTGCGATTACGTCACCCCCAACGAGGCCGAGGCGGAGGCGCTGACCGGGATCGCGGTGACGGACCGGGCCAGCGCGGCCGAGGCGGCAGGCGCATTGCTGGCGCAGGGCGTGCGGCTGGCGGCCGTCATAACGCTGGGCGGGAACGGCGCGCTGGTGCGCGACGCGGGCGGTGTGCGCCACATTCCCGCGCTGGACGCCGGCCCGGTGGTCGACACGACCGGCGCGGGCGATGCGTTCAACGGCGGCTTTGCCTGCGCGCTGGCGCAGGGCATGGCGCTTGACGACGCCCTGCGCCTTGCCACCGCGGTGGCGGCGCTGTCGGTGACGAAGGAAGGCACCGCCGCCTCGATGCCCGGGCGGGCGGAGATCGCGGCGCTGCTGGCGCGCTAGATCGTGTCGCACCAGATCGAATTCCCGATCCGGGGCGAACGCGCTGTGCTCTGCAAACGCTGCCTCGCCCCGGATCGGGAATTCATGACCCCAATCAGGCGCGACACGCTTCAGATCGTCAGGCCAAGCTCGCGCAGGCCGGTGCGGGCGGCGGGATGGTGGGACTTGGGCACGAGGTCGAAGAAGCGCTGCAAGATCCCCGGCCATTGCGGCGCCGCCTCGAGGAAGGCGCTGCGGTGATAGTGCAGGATGTGGGCGTCGGGCGTCGCCTCGATGTCGCTGCCGCGGTGCGAGAGGGAATAGTTCCAGCTCTCGTCCAGCACATGGGCCGTGTAGCCGAACCGCGCCATGGTCAGCGGCAGGGTGATCTGGTCGAGCCAGGGGCGCTTGTTGGCGATGGCGCATCTGTGGTCGAAATCCAGCGCCGTCTCCAGCCAATGATCGGCGAAGCGTTTGCCGTCGGCCTGCGGCGCCTCGGGCATCGCCACCAGGCCGGCGTTGAAATAGGGCAGGTGCTCGGGTCGGGTGCCCCGCAACAGCTGCACGCGGGCCTCGGGCAGAGGCAGGCCGAAATGGTCATAGGCTCGCTGCCAGCGGTCATCGGGGCCCCAGGTGGGCCGCCCCTCGGGCGCGGCGGCGACATGGGTGTCGGGCAGATCGGACAGAGCGTTCAGCGGCTTCAGGCAGACCATGTCGGTGTCGAGAAAGATCGACCGGCCGGGGCCGCGCGTGTCGGTCGCCGCGACGATCTTGTTGCCATGCGGATAGGGTTTCGCCCAGTCGGGCAACGGCGGCAGGGCGCGCAGATCGACGCCGGCCTTGCGGTAGATGGATTTCGTCACCGTGCCGATCTGCGGCAGCCATTCCGGGCTGACATAGGCGTAGAGCTGCACGCCCGCCTGCCCGTCATGGGCCTGCGCCAGGCTTGCCGCCAGCAGCCAGGATTGCAGTTCCAGCCGCGCGCCATCGGCAACGAAGAAGATATGCGTGTCCGCCATGAGATCCTTGCCTGCCCGGTTTTGCCGCAACATGACCGCAAACCGGGGCGGTGGCCAGATCAGACCTCCAGATCGGCGACGAATATTCCCTCGTGGCCACCGGTGCAGGCCGCGACGATCATGCCGCCCGCGCGGACATGGTCGGGGTGCGCCTCGTAGGCGAGATGGGTGTCGCGGTCGATGAACATGACCGAGAAGCCATAGGCATAGCGCTGCGACTTGCCCTCGTAGTCGCGGTTCGGGCCATGGGCGAAACCGGAGGCGCCGGGCAGGTCGGCGCAGACCTCGGCAAGGATCGGCATGGCCGCTTCGATCTGGTCGAGGCCTTCGGGCCCCTTGGGGTCCATCAGGACGATGTGGTGCAGCATGGGGGATCAGCCTTCGATCAGGATTGCGCGGAAGTCGTTCACATTGGTACGCGTCGGGCCCGTCACAACCTGCGCGTCGATCTTGGCGAAGAACGTATGGGCATCGTTGCGGGCCAGGGCATCTGCAGGGTCGGCGCCCGCCGCTACGGCGCACGCCAGCGTGTCTGGGCCGATCACGGCGCCCGCCACCTCGGCGGCACCATCGACACCATCGGTGTCGCAGGCGATGGCGTGGATGCCGGGCGCGGATTGCAGCGCGAGGGCGAGGGCCAGTGCGTATTCGGCGTTCGGGCCGCCGATGCCGTCGCCGCGGCGGGTCACGGTCAGCTCGCCGCCCGAGAGGATCAGGCGCGGGCCTTTGGCCTTGAGGGCGAGGGCGGCATGGGCGGCAGCCACCTCGCGCGCCTCGCCCTCGATGGCGTCGCCCAGCATCTCAACGGTGTAGCCCTGCGCCTCGGCCAGTGTGGCGGCGGCGGCAAGCGATTGCGCGGGGGCGGCGTAGATGACGTTCTCGACGCGGGCAAGGCGTGGATCGTCGGGCAGGACGGGGTCGCCGCCGGCTTCGAGGAAGCGCCTCACCGACGCGGGCGGCGTGACGCCCCAATGGCCCAGCGCCGCCAGCGCGCGGGCCGCATCGCCGCGATGGCCGACCGTGGGGCCGGAGGCGATGTCGCCCGGATCGTCGCCCGGCACGTCGGAGATCATCAGCGACAGCATCCGCGCCGGGTAGGCGGCGGCGGCGAGGCGCCCGCCCTTCACCGCCGAGATTTCCTTGCGGATGCCGTTCATGGTCCCGATGGGCGCGCCCGAGGCGAGCAGGGCTTGCGTCAGCGCCTGTTTCTCGGCCAGCGTGATGCCCATGGCCGGCGCGCAGAGCAGCGCCGAGCCGCCGCCCGAGATCAGGGCGAGCACGAAATCCCCCTCGCCCAAGCCTTCCAGCAGGTCCAGCATCCGGCGCGTGGCGGCGACGCCGGCAGCATCGGGGACCGGGTGTGCTGCCTCGACGATCTCGATGCCCTCGCAGGGGCGGGCGTAGCCGTAGCGGGTGATGACCAGCCCCTCGCACGGCCCCCATTCCGCCTCCACCGCCTCGGCCATGCGGGCGCTGGCCTTACCGGCGCCGACGACCACCACCCGGCCCGCCGGCTTTGGCGGCAGGGCGGCGGCAAGGCTCTGCATCGGGTCGGCCACGGCCACGGCCCGGTCGAACATGGCGCGCAACAGGCCCTGCGGTGTCATCCGCTCGACCCAAGGCTGGAAGCGCGCGCGACGAGGCGCACGGGGCTGCGGATCTCGGGTTCGGGCCGCGCGCCCTCCACCATCCAGGCCAGCAGCCGCGTGGCGGTGTCGCGGGCGAAGCCGGCGATGTCGCACGACACCGACGACAGCTGTGGCCAGCTTTGCGCCGCTTCCTCGATATCGTCGAAGCCGACGACGCGGAAGCTGTCGCCGACAGGCCGCCCGGCGCGGGCGAACCCCGCCATCAGGCCAAGGGCGACCAGATCGTTGAAGCAGACGGCGGCATCCACATCGAGATAGTCTGCCATCAGCATGTCGGCGGCCTGCATGCCATAAGCGCGCGTCGATTTCCCGTGCAGCGCGATCTCGTCCATCGCCTCGGCGCGCAGCACCTCGCGCCAACCCGATTTCCGCTCCCGCGTGATGGCGCGACCGGGCAGACCGCCGACGAACGCCACGGTGCGCGCGCCCTGTTCCAGCAGGTGCCGCGTCGCCCGGATGCTGCCTGTCGCGTAATCGAAGCTGGCGAAGGGAAACAGGTCGGTCCGGTCGTCCATCTTGCGCAACACCTGCAGCACCGGCAGGCCGGTCCGCGCCAGCTGGTCGAAGGTTTGCGACGCGTCACCGTAGGAGGGCGAGATGACGATGGCCGAGACGCCGTGCTCGATCATCGAGCCGACGAGTTTCGCCTGCAGCTCCGCGTCTTCGTCGGCGTTGGCGATGACGGTGGCGTAACCTTCGGCAGCGAGCGCCATCTGCAGCGAGGTGGCGAATTCGGTGAAGAACGGGTTGCGCAGGTCGTTTATCAGGACACCCACCAGCCCGACCGAGGCCGAGCGCAGATTGGCCGCCGCGCGGTTGTAGACATAGCCGATCTCGGCCATCGCGGCCTCGACCGCCTTGCGCGTCTCGGGCCGCACCTGCTGCGAGCCTTGCAGGACCAGCGACACGGTGGATTTCGACACGCCCGCAAGGGCGGCGACATCCATGATGGTGGGGCGGCGTTTCATCACGTCACGTTAGCCGTCGATCCCGTGCAGCGCCAGCAGGGTCCGCATCCGCGCCTCGGCCAGATCGGGGCGGGCGAGCAGGCGGGCCTGATCGGCGAGGCGGTAGACCTGGGCGTAGTGTGTAATCTCGCGCGAGGACTGGAAGCCGGCGGGCATGATGAAATGCGTCTGCGTGCCGTTGAGCCAGCTCAGGAAGGCGATGCCGGCCTTGTAGAACTGCGTCGGCGGCTTGAAGATCTCGCGACTGAGCGGGACGGTGGGGGCGAGGAGAGTGTGGTAGGTGGTGCTGTCGCCTTTCGCCAAGGCTTCGAGCGCCTGCGCGGCGGCGGGCGCGATGGCGGCGAAGATGCCCAGCAGCGCGTGGGAATGGTGCGTGCCGTCACCCTCGATCAGGGCGGCGTAGTTGAAATCGTCGCCGGTGTAGAGCCGCACGCCCTCGGGCAGTGTCGCGCGGAAATCTTCCTCGTGCGCCTGGTCCAGCAGGCTGATCTTGATGCCGTCGATCTTGTTCGCGTGCCGCGTGATGAGGTCGCGCACGATGCCGTTCGTCATGGCCAGATCGCCGCCGCCCCAGTAGCCCGCCAGCGCCGGGTCGAACATCTCGCCCAGCCAGTGCAGGATCACCGGCTGTGCCGCTTCTTCTATCAGAGTGTCGTAGACCCGCGCGTACGCCTCCGGCCCGGCGCCGATGGCCGGCAGGGCGCGTGTCGCCATCAGGATGATCTGGCCGCCCGCCGCCTCGATCGCCTCCATCTGCGTGCGGTAGGCGGCGATGATGGCATCCAGGCTGGTCAGCTCAACCAGAGTCACATGATCGGTTCCCGCGCCACAGGCCACGCGCGGCTGCAGCGGGTGCGCCTTCGCCTCCACCATCGTGCGCTCGATCAGCTCTTTCGCGGTCGCCCAGTCCACGCCCATGCCGCGCTGCGCGGTGTCCATCGCTTCGGCAAGGCCCAGCCCTTGATCCCAGAGGCCCCGGCGGAAGGCGAGCGTTGCATCCCAATCGACGGCGGGGCGGCCCTGCCACGGCGCGCGCTCCGCCCGCGGGTCGCTGATGACATGCGCGGCGGCGAAGGCGGTGCGGGTCAGCGGCACCGAAGGGGCACGGGGCACCAGCGGATCGCCGTTGAGGCGGTAGTTTTCGAGCGTTCCCTCATAGGTCGGCAGCAGCATGGCTCAGCCCCTTGCGTCTTCACGGATCATGTCGGCGGCCTTCTCGCCGATCATGATCGCCGCGGCGTTGGTGTTGGAGGATATCACGCTCGGCATGATCGAGGCGTCGACCACGCGCAGCCCGTCGATGCCGTTGAAGCGCAGGCGGGTGTCGACCACCGCCTCGGGGTCCGAGCCCATCCGGCAGGTGCCGGCGCAGTGGTGCGACGTCTTGGAATGGGCGCAGATGAAGGTGAAATAGTCTTCGTCGGTCCGCACATCCGGGCCCGGCAGGCGCTCGGCCTTGATGTATCTGGCCAGCGGGGCCTGGGCCATGATCTCCTGCGTCAGCTTAAGGCCGCGGATCGACATCGCGCGATCCTGCGGGTCCTGCAGGTAGTTGGGGTCGATCAATGGCGCGGTGGCGGGGTCGGAGGAGGCCAGCCTGACGCTGCCGCGCGAGCGGGGGCGGAGGTAGCAGGAATTCAGCGTCACGCCGCCTTGCGGCATCGCCGCCACCCCCTTTTCGATCCCGGTGCCGAGGCCGAGGTGGAACTGGATGTCGGGCGAGCGTGCGTCGGGGTCCGCGTACCAGAAGCCGCCCGTCTCGAAGAGCGACGAGGCCACCGGCCCCTTGCGGGTCAGCAGGTACTGCAGGCCGGCCAGCGCGGCCATGTGAGGTTTGGCAAAACGGTCGTAGCTGTGCGGGCCGGTCAGCTCGCTGATGCAGTAGAGGTCGAGGTGATCTTGCAGGTTCTCGCCAACCTGGGGCCGGTCGAGCACCACGTCGACGCCGAGATCTTGTAGATGATCTGCCGGGCCGATGCCAGAGAGTTGCAGCAAGCGCGGCGAGCCGATCGCTCCCGACGACAGCAGCACCTCCTGCGTCGCCTTGATGCTTGTGCCGTCGGTCAGCTCGACCCCCGTCGCGCGTCCAGCCTCCACCACGATCCGCCGAACCTGCACGCCGGTCCTTACCGTCAGGTTCGCCCGCCCCTCGTTCGGCGCAACATAGGCCATCGCGGCGGAGGAGCGGCGGGCGTTGCGCTGGGTCAGCTGGTAGTAGGCGACGCCGTCCTGCGTCTCGCCTGTCACGTCGAGATTGCGGGGAATGCCGAGGGCGGCGGCGGCTTCGAAATACGCCTCGCAGATCGGCAGCGGCGCGATGGGTCGCGACACGCCCAAGGGGCCGCCCTTGCCGTGGTAGCGGTCGTCGAACGTGTCGTTGTCCTCGGCCTTGCGGAAATACGGCAGCACATCCTCGTAGCCCCAGCCGTCGCAGCCCCGCTGCCGCCACTCGTCGTAGTCGAGCGCGTTGCCGCGGGTGTAGATCTGCGCGTTGATCGCGGAACCGCCACCCATGACCTTGGCTTGGGTGTAGTTGAAGACGCGGCCCTGCATGTGGCGCTGCGGCACGGTTTCCCAGCCCCAGGCGCCGATGCCCTTGGTCATCTTCGCGAAGCCGGCGGGCAGGTGGTAGAGCGGGTTGCGGTCGCGGCCGCCGGCCTCGAGCAGGCAGACGGTGGCGGCGGGGTCTTCGGAAAGGCGCCCCGCCAGTACGCATCCCGCGCTGCCCGCGCCGATGATGATGTAGTCGTAGCCTTCGGCCATGATGCCCCCTCAGAGCCGGTGGATGGAAAGCCCGCCATCGACGGGAATGACCGCGCCGGTGGCAAAGGCGAAATCGCCGCGTACCAGCGGCAGGATGGTCTGCGCGATGTCGGCGGGCGTGCCCCAGCGCCGCGCGGGCACGAGGCCGTCGGCGATGCGCCGATCGTAGCGGTCGGCCACCGGCGCGGTCATCGGCGTCGCGACGATGCCGGGGCGGATGTCGAAGACGCCGATGTTCTCGGGCGCCAGACGCGCGGCAAAGGCCTGTGCCATCATCGCCGCGCCCGCCTTGGAGATGCAGTATTCCGCCCGGTCGGGCGAGACCATGGTGGCGCTGACGGAGGTGACGAAGATGATCGCGCGGTAGGGATCGGGCGGCAGGGTGAGCATGCGGCGGGAGACTTCTTGTGCAAGAAAGAAGGCGCCGCGCAGGTTCACCGACATGCAGCGATCGAAGCTTTCTTGCGTCATGTCCAGCAGGTCGCCGCGCAGCATGGCGGGGACGCCGGCGTTGGAGATCAGCGTGGTGACCGGACCTGTCGCGTCGAGCAGCGCGGGGATCGCGGCTGTGTCGGTCAGGTCGTGGCGGTGATAGGTGGCGCCGGGCATTGCCGCGAGCGCGTCTTGCACGGCGGGCGCATCGGGGGCCTGTTCGGCGGCGAGCGCAACCTGCCAGCCCGCCGCATGCAGCGCCTGCGCGATGCCGAGGCCAATGCCCTGCTGGCCGCCGGTGATGAGGGCTGTGCCGGTCATGCGACCTCCTGCGTGATGCGGTCGGCCAGCCGCAGGGCAAGCGCCGCGATGGTCAGCGACGGGTTCACCGCCGCCGAGGTCGGCAGCAGCGACGCGTCGCAGATGTAGAGGTTGGGGTGGTCATGGCTGCGCCCGAAGGGGTCGGTGACGCTGCTGGCCGGATCATCGCCCAACCGCGCGGTGCCGCATTGGTGCGACGGGGTCGAGCGGTCGAAGGCTTTGGACAGCAGCACCGGGTAGCCCGCCCGGCGCAGCGCCGCCTTCAGCCTGGCCACCAGCGCCAGATGCGCCTCCCAGTTGGAGCGTCGCCAGTCGAGGACGATGTCGGCGCCCTTGATCGTCACTCGGCTGTCGGCTTGGGGGAGATCCTCGCTCATGACATAGAAATCGAGCGCATGATTGGCGAGGAGGCGGGAGAGCGGCGTCGGCAGACCGGTCTGCGCGGCCAGGATCGGGGCGGTCACCCGGCCCAGCAGCTGCACGTTGCCCAATGGCTCGCCCTGCGGCCCGCCGGTCAGGTACCAGTCGTTGATCTGCAGGGTCTTCTGGTAGACCGACCGGTTCCGCCGCGGCGCGAGTGCCAGCAGGGCGGAGGCGTTGTGGTTCATGAAGTTGCGGCCGACCTGGTCGGAGCGGTTGGCAAGGCCGGACGGGTGCGCGTCATCGGCGGAGCGGAGCAGCAACGCGGCCGTGTGCACGGCACCCGAGGCCAGCACGATCCGCGGCGCGGCGAAGCGGCCGGCGGAGGTGAGGAGGCCGGTGATCGTGTCGCCCTCGGCCTCGATCCGCTGCACCGTTACGCCGGTCCGCAGCCGCACGTTGGGGTAGGTCAGCGCGAGCGCGAGCGCGGCCGTTTCGGCGTCGAGCTTGCCGCCGGTGGTGTCGGGAAAGGCGTCCCACGGTGTCGCTGCGCGCGCCAGCCAGCGGTCGAGATCGAGCGCCAGCGGCAGGGGCGACGGGTGCAGGCCAGCGCGTCGCAAGCGCCGATCCAGGTCGGCGACGGCAGGCTCGTGCGGGACGGGCGCGAAAGGATAGGGCGCGCCGCGCGGTGGCTCCGTCGGGTCGAGCCCCGCATCGCCGCGGACCTGGTACAGCGCCTCGGCCCGGTCGTACCATGGGGCGAGGGCCGTGTATCCGAACGGCCAGCCGGGGGTGGTGCCGCCGATATGGCGGATGGGGGAAAAATCGGCTTCGCGGTAGCGCAGCATGACGGCGCCGTAGAACTTGGAATTGCCGCCGACGCAGGCATAGTTGCCGGGGTTGAACGGTGTGCCCTCGGGCGTGAGCCAGGTTTCCTTGGGTCGGAAATGGCCGCGGGCGAAGATGGCGGCGGCATCGCGCGCCTCGGGGCAGTCGGCAAGCCGTTCGCCGCGTTCGAGGATGAGCACGCGCAGGCCCGAGGGCGCCAGCCCGGCGGCCAGCGTCGCGCCTCCCATGCCGGAGCCGACGATGATGATGTCGGCGTCGCTCATGCCGTCCTCCCTCCCATCCCTCATAGCTTTTGGATCGTTCCAATTCCAGCGGAAAAATCAACCCGCGCGCGATGGGCGGCGGGCTGAAGGGATCAGAGGATGCGATCTTCCGTCTTCGGATCGAACAGCACCGCCTTGTCCATGTTCACCGCGAAATCGAAGGGCTGGCCGGGGTAGACCTCGGCATCGGCCCGCATCCGCGCGATGCAATCCTTGCCGGCGAGCGTCATCGTCACGAAGGTGTCGGCCCCCGCAGGCTCGGTCACGCCGACGGTGTTGGGCAGCGACTGGATGTTGCGGGCGTTGCGGTCGGCGCCCTCGGGGTCGGTGATCGCTTCGGGGCGAATGCCGAGGATCACCTCGCGGTCCTTGTAGGCGGCATAGCCCGCCGGTGCGTTCTCGATGCGGAGCGCGCGTTCCTGCCCGTCGGCGCCGGTGGTCACGGCATGGAGCGCGCCGTTCCGCTCCTCCAGCCGCACGTTCAGCACGTTCATCGCGGGCGAGCCCATGAAGGTCGCGACGAACAGGTTGGCGGGGTTGTCGTAGATCTCCTTGGGGGTGCCGAGCTGCTGGACATAGCCCTTGTACATCACCGCGATCCGGGTCGAGAGGGTCATTGCCTCGATCTGGTCATGGGTGACGTAGACGATGGTGGTGCCCAGCTTCTGGTGCAGCTTCTTGATCTCGGTCCGCATGTCGACGCGGAGCTTCGCGTCGAGGTTCGACAACGGCTCGTCGAACAGGAACACGTCGGGGTTGCGCACCAGCGCCCGGCCCATGGCGACGCGCTGGCGCTGGCCGCCCGACAGCTGGCCGGGCTTGCGCTTCAGCAGATCCTCGATCTGCAGCAGCTTGGCGACATCGGCCATGGCCTTGTCGCGCTCGGGCTTTGGGGTGCCGTGCATCTCGAGGCCGAAGGTGATGTTCTGGCCCACGGTCATGTTGGGGTAGAGCGCGTAGGACTGGAACACCATCGCGATGTTGCGCCGCGACGGGTGCACGTTGTTGATGACGCGGTCCTTGATGCGGATGTCGCCCGAGGAAATCCCCTCCAGCCCCGCGATCATGTTCAAGAGCGTGGACTTGCCGCAACCCGACGGGCCGACGAGGACAAGAAATTCCCCCTCCTCCACCGAGATGTCGACCTGGTGCAGCACCTCGACCGAGCCGTAGGCCTTGGTGACGTTGTCGATGTCGAGAAAACCCATGATGTCTATCCTTTGACCGAGCCAGCCATCAGGCCGCGCACGAAATACCGCCCGGCCACGATGTAGACGAGCAGCGTCGGCCCGGCGGCCATGATCGCGCCCGCGAAATGGACGTTGTATTCGCGCACGCCGGTGGACGAGTTGACGAGGTTGTTGAGCGCCACCGTCATCGGCGCCGAGCCGCCCGAGGCGAAGGAGGCGCCGAACAGAAAGTCGTTCCAGATGTTGGTGAACTGCCAGATGAAGCTGACCGCGATGATCGGGCCCGAAGAGGGCAGCATGATGCGGTAGAAGATCTGGAAGAACCCTGCCCCGTCGATCTGCGCCGCACGCACCAGTTCGGTCGGGAAGGCCGCATAGTAGTTGCGGAAATAGAGCGTGGTGAAACCGACCCCATAGACGAAATGCACCAGGATCAGGCCCGGTGTCGACCCCGCGAGACCCATCAGGCCCAGCATGCGCGCCATCGGGATCAGCACGATCTGGAACGGGATGAAGCACGAGAACAGCAAGAGGCCGAAGATGATCGTGGCGCCGGGGAAATGCCATTTGGTCAGCACATAGCCGTTCAGCGCGCCGAAGATCGTCGACAGCAGCACCGCGGGCACCGCCATCACGATCGAGTTGATGAAATAGGGCCGAAGGCCCGTCGGCTGCACCCCGATCTGCGCTGTCGACCAGGCCGAGAGCCAGGGCGCGATCGTCCAGTCCTGCGGCAGGGCGATCATGTTGCCGCCGGTGATCTCGCTCAGCGGTTTCAGCGAGTTCACCAGCATGATGCCGAGCGGCAGCAGGTAGAACAGCGCGAACAGCAGCAGCACGAGATATACGAAAACCCGCGCGACGTTCGAGGAGCGGATGGCGTTCTGGGTTGCGGCTCCAGCCATCACTTCTTCTCCCGCAGTTCGGCGTAAAGGTAGGGCACCATGATCGCGGCGATGGTCATCAGCATGATCACGGCGGACGCCGCCCCGATGCCCATCTGGTTCCTCTCGAAGGTGTAGGAATACATGAAGGTCGCGGGCAGCGCCGTGGCATTGCCCGGCCCGCCGCCCGTCAGCGCGATGACGAGGTCGTAGGACTTGATCGCGAGATGGCTCAGGATCACGAAGGCCGACAGGAAGGCGGGGCGCAGCTGCGGCAGGATGATCCGGCGGTAGAGCTGGAAGTTCGACGCGCCATCCATCTGCGCGGCCTTCAGGATCTCGTTGTCGATGCCGCGCAATCCGGCCAGGAACATCGCCATCACGAAGCCCGAGCTTTGCCAGACCGCGGCAAGGACGACCGTGTAGATCGCCATCTCGCGGTCCTTGATCCAGTTGAAGGTGAAGCTTTCCCAGCCCCAAAGCTGCATCGTGTTCTCGATCCCGATGGCCGGGTCGAGCATCCATTTCCACGCCGTGCCGGTGACGATGAAGCTCAGCGCCATCGGGTAGAGGAAGATCGGGCGCAAGATGCCCTCGCCGCGGATCTTCTGGTCGAGGAAGATCGCCAGCATCAGCCCGATGCAGGTGCAGATCGCGATGTAGAGCGAGGCGAAGATCGCGAGGTTGCTCAGCGCGACGTTCCATTCGCGGATGCGGAACAGGCGGTCGTAGTTGGCCCATCCGACCCAGTTGTAGGAGGGAAGCATGCGGCTGTCGGTGAAGCTGAGGTAGATGGTGAAGGCGATGAAGCCGTAGACGAAGACGATCATCACCGCGAGCGAAGGGGACAGCACCAGCTTGGGCAGCCAGGTCTGCATGCGCGTGCGGAAATCCGCGCCCGTGTCGGTCGTTGCCGCCATTGGCCCCCTCCCCGTTGTTGTAAATGATCTTGCGGCCCGAGCGGCCGGGTGGTGGACCGGCCCCCGCGCGGGGGCCGGTCGCAGGTCGTGGATTACTGCGCGATCTCGACCGCGGTGACCAGCTCCGAGGCTGCGGTCTCCGCGTCGTACTCACCGTTGAAGTGGGCAGTGATCACGTCGTACATCGCGTTCTGGACCGACGGGTTGTTGGCATGGCCATGGGCCATCGACCCGAACAGGCCACCGCTTTCAGCCGCAGCGGCCAGTTGTTCCATGCCGAGCTGACCGCAGGCATCGAACTCGTCCGAGGGGATGTCGGTACGCGCAGGCACCGAACCCTTCACGAGGTTGAAGGTCACCTGGAACTCGGGGCTCATCACGGCGCTCGCCATGGCGAGTTGCGACTCTTGCGCCTCGGCGTCCGACACGTTGAACATCGCGAACTGGTCCGAGTTGAACATCACGTTGCCTTCGGTGCCCGGCACGCGGAAGCACTGGAATTCCTCGCCGGCGGTCATGCCCGCGTTGACGAATTCCCCCTTCGCCCAGTCACCCATGATCTGGAACAGCGCGTCGCCGCTGATGACCATGGCCGAGGCCAGGTTCCAGTCGCGGCCCGAGAAGTTGTCGTCGACGAAGCCGCGCAGCGTGTCCATGCGCTGGAACGCTTCGACCATCTGATCCGAGCCCAGGGCTTCGGGGTCGAGATCGACCATCGACGCCTGATAGAACTCGGGGCCGCCGACGCCCATCACCATCGATTCGAAGACGGTCGCGTCCTGCCAGGCCTGACCACCATGGGCGAGCGCCGTGTAGCCCGCATCCTGCGCGGTCTGCATCGCGGCGACGAAGCTGTCCCAGTCGGCCGGCTGTTCGATGCCAAGCTCTTCCATCAGCGCGGTGTTGGCCCAGACCCAGTTCGTCGAATGGACGTTCACCGGTGCCGCGACCCAGCTGCCCTCGTAGGTCGAGAACGCCTGCAGCGCCTCGGGCACCACGTCGGCCCAGCCCTGCTCGGCCGCCAGATCGTCGAGATTGGCCAGCGCGCCTTCGGCGGCCCAGTCCTGGATCGAGAAGCCCAGCATCTGCACAGCAGTCGGCGGGTCGCCGGCGGTGACGCGGGCGCGCAGCACGGTCATGGCGTCGGAGCCGCCACCGCCTGCGACCGGCATGTCCTGCCAGCCGATGCCGCCTTCGGCCAGCGTGTCGCGCAGCGTGCCCACCGCTGCGGCCTCGCCGCCCGAGGTCCACCAATGCAGGACTTCGACTTCCTGCGCGGCGACCGCGGTGGTCGACAGCGCCATTGCGGCGGCCGTCATGTGGAATTTCTTCATCATGGTCATGGTTGGTTCCTCCCTAAGTGACCAGCACCCTTATCGGGCTCTCCCGAATTAAAACGTTATAAATCCGTCATCCGTCAACTGGTAATTGCGATCCCTCCGTCACGATTTCGCATGGAAACATCTGCAATCGCAGCATTTTTCTGCAACGCAGCATTCTGGTGGTCGCGTGAATTCTTGTTGAAACGTTTGAAATGCCCGTCAATATGGCGCCGATCGCAACCGCGGGCGGAACCGGGCCATGGCCAACGACATCCCCATCACGGCGCTGCACGGCGAGGGTGCCAGGCCAACCTTGCGCACGCTGGCGCAGGCAACGGGATTTTCCGTCGCGACCGTCTCGCGCGCGCTGGCCGGCGATCCGCGAATCGCCGCCAAGACCCGTGCCACCGTCGCCGCCGCGGCCCAGCGTCTGGGCTACATCCCCGACCGTGCCGCGCGGCGCCTGCGCACAGGGCGCACGCAGGTGATCAGCCTGCTGCTGAACACCCAGCACGAGTTCCTTGGGTTCACCCATGAATTTCTCAGCGGCATCACCGAAGTTCTCGTCGGCACCGGCTATTCCGTCACCGTGGTGCCCGACACGCCGGGCGACGACCGGCTGGCGCCGGTGCGCACGATTCTGCGCAACAACCTCGCCGACGGGCTGCTCTTCACCCGGACCGAAGCCTTCGACCCCCGCGTGCGCCTGCTGATGGAGGCGGATTTCCCCTTCGTCAGCCACGGCAGGACGGAGTTCACCGCACCGCACCCCTGGGTGGATTTCGACAACGAGGCCTTTGCCCGCGCCGCCGTCGCGCATCTGGTGGCCAAGGGGCGCACGCGGATCAGCCTGGTGCTGCCCGGCGACCAGTTCACCTTCACCCAGCATCTGCGCTACGGCTTTCTTTCCGCGGCCCGCGCCGCCGGCGTCGAGCACGAGATCGTGGCGGGCGTGACCCTCGACAGCCCCACACCCGAGATCGCGGCGGCCCTGATGCGTGCCCGGCGGGGGCCGACGCCGCCCGACGGCTACGTCTGCGTCGGCGAGGTGACGGCGCTGGTGGCGCTTGCGGCCCTCAGCGACACCGGCGCGGTGCACGGCGTCGATGCCGATATCGTCGCCAAGCGCGCCTCGCCGATCTTCGACAACATCCGCCCGTGCATCGACACCGTGTTCGAGGATCTGCGCGCCACCGGTCGCGCCATGGCCGAGATGCTGCTCAAGCGCATGGCGGGCGAGGCGCCGGAAGGGCTGCACCGGCTGTTCCAGCCCGATCCGGTGGTCTGAGGCGCGCGCGCGGATCATCCCACCCAGGCCCCCCGCGTCGCGCCGATGCGCATCTGCACCGTCTTCACCTCGAGGAATTCCTCGATCCCGTAGCGGCCCAACTCGCGCCCCTGACCGCTCTCCTTGAAGCCGCCGAACGGCAGTTCCGAAAACCCGTCCATCCAGGTGTTGGTCCAGACCGTGCCGGCCTGCACCTTGCGCGCGAAGTCGAGGCAGGTGGAGACGTCGCGGCTCCAGACGCCCGCCGACAGGCCGTAGGTCGCGCCGTTGGCGAGCGCGATGGCCTCGTCGAAACTGCGGAAGGTCAGGATGGACAGGACCGGGCCGAACACCTCTTCGCAGGCGATGGGCATGTCGGGGGTCACGTCGGTGACGATCGTGGGCTGGTAGAACTGCGCGCCGAGGCCGCCGACGTCGAGGGCCGCGCCACCCAGGGCAAGGCGGGCGCCGGCGGCGACCGCGCCGCGGACATAGCCATCGATCTTGGCCATGTGCTCGGGCGAGATGATCGCGCCGACCTGCGTGCGCGCGTCGAGCGGGTCACCGAAGGGCACCTTGCGGCTCAGCGCCACGATCTTGCTCGTCAGCGCCTCGGCCACGTCTTCGTGCACGATGATCCGGCTGCCGGAGTTGCAGCACTCGCCGGCGTTGAAATAGACGCCGAAGGCGATGGCGTCGGCGGCCTGATCAAGATCGGCGTCGGGAAAGATGACTTGCGGGTTCTTGCCGCCGAGTTCCAGAGACACCTTCTTCAGGGTTGCCGAGGCCGCCGCGCTGATGCGCTTTCCGACGCCGGTGGAGCCGGTGAAGCTGACCATGTCGACGCGCGGATCGGTCGACAGGATCTCCCCCACCGGGTCACCATAGCCCAGCACGATGTTGGCGACACCGTCGGGCAGTCCTGCTTCTTTTAGAAGTTTGCCCAGCATAACCGTGGTGCCCGGCGTCATCTCCGACGGTTTCACCACTGCCGTACAGCCCGCCGCCAGCGCGAAGGGCAGTTTCTGCGAGACGATGAGAAAGGGGAAGTTCCACGGGCAGATCAAGGCCGCGACGCCGATGGGTTCCTTGAGCACGAGGCCCAGCATGTCGGGGCCAAGGCTGTTGTGGCTATCGCCATGCAGGGTGCGGGCCAGGGAGGCGGCGTAGCGCCAGAGGTCGGCGGCACCCTCGATCTCGGCCATGGCCTGCGTGATCGGCTTGCCGGATTCCAGCACCTCCTGCCGGGCGATGGCGGCGCGGTCGCGGTCGATCAGGTCGGCGACCTTCAGGAGCAGCGTCGCGCGGTCCTTGCCGCTTGACCGCGACCAGTCGCCGGCATCGAACGCCTTGCGCGCCGCGGCGATGGCGGCCTCGGCCTCGGCCTTGCCACCCTTCGCGGCGACCGAAACGGCAACGCCATGGGCGGGCGAGCGCCGTTCGCTGGTCGCGCCATCGGCGCTGTCGACCCAGGCCCCGCCGATCCAGTGCTGCAGCGCCATGGGCGCGTCGGGCAGGGCGGCGTTCGAGGCGGGGATGACGGTCAGGTCTTGCATGGATCAGGTTCCGGGAAATTCGGGTTTGCGTTTGGCGGCGAAGGCGGCGACTCCCTCGGCCTTGTCGGCGCTGGCACCGATCATGCCGGCGCCCAGCGCCTCGATCATCGCCGACGGGTCTTCGCCGACCGCCGCGTGGATCTGGTATTTCGCCACCTCGATGGCGCGGGGCGAGGCGCGGAGCAGGTTCGCGGCAATCGCTTCAGCAGCCGCGCGCGGATCTTCCGTGACCTCGGCCACGAAGCCGAGCAGATTGGCACGGCCCGCGTCGATCCGGCGACCGAAGAGCGCCATCTCCTTCAGCACCGGCTCCGGCAGCAGCCGCGCCAGCCGCTGCGTGCCAGACCAGCCCGGCACGATGCCGACCTGCGCCTCGGGCAGGGCCAGCGTGGCGCCCGGCGCCATTACGCGGATGTCGCAGCAGGCGGCCAGTTCCAGCCCGCCGCCGAAGGCGTGGGCCTGGATCACCGCGATGGTGGGCTTCGACAGCCGCGCCAGCCGGTCGAAGACCCGATGCCCCTCGCGCACCCAATGGCGGGCGAAGTCGAAGGGGGAGAGCGGCGCCCAGGCGATGATATCGGCCCCGGCGCAGAAGGCACGCTCGCCCTCGGATTGCACGATGACGCAGCGCACGTCGGGCGCGCGCTCCAGCGTGGCGCAATGCGCCTCGAGCTCGGCCAGCATGGCGGGGGTGAAGGCGTTGAGCTTGCCGGGATTGTCGAGCGTGATGCGCGCCAGCGGGCCGTCGATGTGGAGGTGAACAGCGCTCATAGCACCAGCCCCATCGGCGCGTCGCGCAAGATCGACAGCGGCATGGTGGCGGCGTTCTCGGCCACGGAAACCCGGCCTTCGCTTGCCGCCACGATGTCGCGTTCGGGGTCCATGCCCGGCATGATCTCGACCGCGACGAGGCCCTGCGGGGTCAGGCGGATCACGCAGCGTTCGGTGACGTAGATCACGTCCTGCCCCTGTGCCACCGCGCGGCGACCCGAGAAGGTGACGTGCTCCACCGCCTCGACCATCTTGGTGAACTTGCCGGGCCTGGCGACGCGGAGGCCGGTGTCGCTCAACTCAAGCTCCGCCCCCGCTTCGAAATAGCCGGAAAACACGATCTTCTTCGCATGGGCCGTGATGTCGACGAAGCCGCCGCAGCCGGCGGTCAGGTAGGGTTTCTTGCCGAGCTTGGAGACGTTCACGTTTCCCTCCACGTCCACCTCGAGGAAGGACAGGAAGGACAGGTCGAAACCGCCGCCCTGGAAATAGGTGAATTGCGAGGGCGAAGGCACGAAGGCGTCGGCGTTCGACGCGCAGCCGAAGGCGAAGCCGGTGAGGGGCATGCCGCCCACGGCGCCCTGCTCGATGGCCCAGGTCACCGATTGCGCGTGGCCTTCTTCCAGAAGAATGCGCGGCACCATGGCCGAGATTCCGAAGCCGAGGTTCGCGGTCTGGCCGCGCTTCAGCTCCATCGCCGCGCGGCGGGCGATGATCTTTTCGACGCCATGTTCGGCCAGGGTGAAGCTGTCCCACGGCCGCATGATTTCGCCCGAGATGGCGGGATCGTAGAGGGTTTCCGTCGTCTGCTTCTGGTCCGGCGCGACCACGATCAGGTCGACGAGGTGCCCCGGAACGTGCACGTCATGCGGGCGCAGCGAGCCCGCCGCCGTCATCCGCTTGACCTGCGCTATGACAAGGCCGCCGTGGTTGCGCACCGCGATGGCCTGATCGAGCGCACCCAGATACGCGCCTTCGTGCTCGTAGGTGAGGTTGCCGCGTTCGTCCGCCGTGGTGGCGCGGATGATGGCGACGTCGGGCACGATGTTGGGGAAATGCAGCCAGGTCTCGCCGCCGAACTCGGCCCGCGCCACGATCGGCGCGGCGGCCCCGCGCGCGTTCATCGCGCAGCCTTCGCGGATCGGATCGACGAAGGTGTCGAGGCCAATCTTCGTCAGCACGCCCGCTTTGCGCGCCGCCACGTCGCGGTGCATGTCGAAGAGGATGCCGGAAGGCACGTTGTAGGCCGCGACGCGGTCCTCCACGACCATCTTCCAGATCTCGGGCATGGGGAGCGAGGACGGGCCGGAGGGATAGCTGCCGGCGATGATGCGCGTGAGCAGCCCGTCCTTCGCGATATGGTCCACGCCCTTCACGCCATACATGTCGCCCGCCGCGATCGGGTGGAGCGTGGTGAGATTGCGCGGGTGCCCCTCGGCCTCGAACCTTTCGCCCAGCGCCTGCAAGACGGCATCGGGGCAGCCCAGCGCGGAGGAGGACGAGACGGTGACGACGGCCCAGTCCTGAATGCGGGCGACGGCTTCGGACGCGGTGACGTGCTTGCCCATGGCTCAGATCCCGCCGTAATCCACCGCCACGCGGCGGCCGGTCTTCGCGGCCTCGGCCACGGCGGCGGCGACGGCCAGCGACTTGACGCCGTCGACGCCATCGGCCGCCGGTCGGCCCTCGCCGCGCACCGCGTCGGCGAACAGGCCCATGGCGCGGGCGTAGAGATTGTGATCGGAGAAGGGGAGCGTTTCCTCGCCCGCCTCGGTGCGCAGGGTGATCTCCCCCACGGGCCGCTGGGTCATCACGCCCCTGGCGACGATGGACCCCCTGGTGCCGTGGATTTCCAGGCCCGTCCCGGCGTGGGCATGGGTGAAGCTTTCATGGGTCTGCACCATGACGCCCGACGGCATCGCCCAGACCGACATCACCGAATCCTCGACACCCCGCCCCATGCCCGAGATGCCATCGAGGGCGACGACCTCGGCCGGGTCCTCGCCGAGGTGAAAGCGCACGGTGTCGGCGTCATGCACCACGATATCGGGGATCACGCCGCCGCCCGCGCCGGGGTTGTCGATGCGCCAACCTTGCAACGAGGGCGGCAGATAGACAGCGTGGAACACCCGCACGCTCAGCACCGCGCCAATGCGGCCCGCCTGCACCGCGTCGCGGATGGCGAGGTGGGAGCCGGCGTTGCGCAGGTGGTGGTTGGTGGCGAAGGTGACGCCGGCCGCCTCGGCCGCGCGCACCATGGTGACGGCATCCGCCACGCTCATAGCCAAGGGCTTTTCGCACAGCACATGCTTGCCCGCCGCCACGGCGGCCATGGCCTGGGCGAAGTGCTTTTCGTTGGTGGTGGAGATGTAGACGGCGTCAAGCTCATCCTCGGCCAGCAGCGTATCCAGGTCGCTCAGGCCGCGCGGAATGGCGTGTTCGGCGGCGTAGCTTTCGGCGCGGTCGGCCGAGGAACTGAGCACCGAGCGGATGTCGCCGCCGGCGCCGCGGATCGCGCCGATCATGTGGTTCGCGGCAATGCTGCTCGCGCCGATCAATCCCCACCGCATGTCATGGACCTCCCCATCGCCATCCCCGACTCAGGCGGGCGTTCTCGGCGTTGTGCCTTTTTGGAACGATCCAAATGCGATGTCAACGGGGTCTGCACACAGCTTTGCGACAGACCTATTTTGGCTTCAGGCCACTCTGGCACCCGGCGGGATCGTAGGCGGCGCGGCATTCAGCGTCTCGATGGCAAAGCCCGCGGCGGCCTTGTAATTGGCCATGAACGCGCGCCGCTCGCCCTCGGGCAGGACCGTCTCGATGTCGTCGAACACCCCGCCGCAGCGCTCGTCGAGCAGGCCGAGCAAGCCGAACGGCCCAAGCCCGCGGTTGCGCAGCACCAGCTCCGACACCGGGGCGCAAAGCTGCGCGTCATAGGCGGCGAGGGCGGCAGGCGTCATGCCAAGGTCGAGCATCCTTGCGCCGATCACGCGGGCGTCGACGATGGCCTGGCTCGCGCCGTTCGAGCCGGTGGGATACATCGCATGCGCCGCATCGCCGATCAGGGCGACCGGCCCGTCGACCCAGGTGGGCACCGGGTCGCGGTCGATCATCGGGTTCTCATAGGCGCAATCGGCGGCGTGCAGCATCGCGGGCACGTCCAGCCAGTCGTAGCGGAACGCGTCGAAATGGTGGACGAAATCGGCCACCGCCACCGGCTTGAACCACGCATCGACCGGCCAGCCGCCGGTGTTGTCCACCGTCACCTCGGCGATCCAGTTGACCAGGGCTGTGCCATCCTCGGTCACCGGGCTGATCGGGTAGATCACCATGCGCTGGCGGTGCGTGCCCAGCCCGACGAAGGACGAGGCGGTGCGCAGCGGCTTGGCCCGCACGGTGCCGCGCCACATCACCGCGCCGCCCCAGTTGATCGGCGGCTGCTCGGGGTGCATCTGCGCGCGGATGCGGGAATGGATGCCATCGGCCCCGATGAGCAGGGCACCGGGCACCTCCGCAATGGTGTCGTCGGCATGCCGGAGCTGCGCGATGACACCGGCGCCGTCGCGCGTGTAGCCGGTGACGCGCGCGCCCAGCGTGATGCAGTCAGGCCCCGCCCGCTCCAGCAGGCGCCGGTACAGCATCATGTGAAACTGCCCGCGATGCACCGCGTATTGCGGCCAGGTGTAGCCGGCGAACCGCCCGCGCGGCTCGGCGTGCACCTCGCGCCCGTTGAGGCCCACGAGCGCCCATTCCTGCGCGGGCAGGCCGACCGTATCAAGGTCGTCCTCGGTGATGCCGAGGTCGATCAGTTCCCGCACGCCATGCGGTTGAAGGTTGATGCCGACGCCCAGCGGCTTCATCTCGCGGCTGGCCTCGAACACATGAAACGGCACGCCGATCTGGTGCAGCGTCAGCGCCATCGCCAGCCCGGCGATGCCGCCGCCTGCGATCAGGATGGGCCCCGCGCTCATCGCGGCGCCATGCGGATCGCGCCGTCCAGGCGGATGACCTCGCCGTTCAGCATCGGGTTTTGGGTGACGTGCTCGACCATCGCGGCGTATTCATCGGGGTCGCCCAGCCGCGAGGGGAACGGCACCTGCGCGCCGAGCGAGTGCTGCACGTCCTCGGGCAGGCCCTGCAGCAGCGGCGTCAGGAACAGGCCCGGCGCGATGGTGCAGACGCGGATGCCCTTGTCGGCCAGGTCGCGGGCCATCGGCAGGGTCATGCCCACGATCCCGCCCTTGGAGGCGGCATAGGCGATCTGGCCGATCTGCCCGTCATAGGCCGCGACTGAGGCGGTGTTCACGATCACGCCGCGCGCACCGTCTGCATCGACGGGGTCGGCGGCGACCATGCGGGCGGCAACCTGGCTGGCGCAGTTGAAGCTGCCGATCAGGTTGATGCGGATCACCTTGTCGAACAGCGCCGCATCATGCGCCGCGCCACGCGACACGGTCTTGGCCGCCGGACCGATCCCGGCGCAGTTGACCAGCACGCGGGGCGTGCCCAGTGCTGCCTCCACCGCATCCAGCCCGGCGGCGACCGAGGCCGGATCGGCCACATCGACCCGAACGAACAGGCCGCCGATGGTCTCGGCCCGCGCCTTGCCGCGCGCCTCGTCCAGATCGAACAGCGCCACGCGCGACCCGCCGGCCGCCAGCCGCGCCGCCGTCGCCGCCCCAAGCCCCGAGGCGCCGCCGGTGACGATGGCGGCGCAGTCTTTCCAGTCCTGCATGACACTCTCCCTGTGCTGCCCGGCACGCCGTTGCCACGGCTGCGCCGCCCAGTTCTATAGCAATTCGCCACAAGGTCACCACCATGACACCCGGTCGGGATGCTGCGCGGTTGTCATCGCGGCCAAAGCCTCCTATTCCGCACAACAGCGAACATGGACCCGAACCAGCTTCGGGTGGCTCTTCCGGCCGCCGATCCGCCGGATAACGATCACCAACCGTGCGCAAGCACGCTGGCCGCGCGGATTGATCGACGGTCGGTATCGGACACATCTGACATGATTTCACTCGACGCGTATCGCAGCCAGTGGCTGGGCAACATCCGTGGCGACCTGCTGGCCGGCCTGGTCGTCGCGCTGGCGCTGATCCCCGAGGCCATCGCCTTTTCCATCATCGCGGGCGTCGACCCGAAGGTCGGGCTCTACGCCAGCTTCTCCATCGCCGTCATCACCGCCATCACCGGCGGGCGGCCCGGCATGATCTCGGCGGCGACCGCCGCGACCGCCGTGCTGATGGTGACGCTGGTGCGCGATCACGGGCTGGAATACCTGCTCGCCGCGACCGTCCTGGCGGGCCTGCTGCAGATCGGCGTGGGCATCCTGAAGCTGGGCTTCGTGATGCGCTACGTGTCGAAATCGGTGATGACGGGCTTCGTCAACGCGCTCGCCATCCTCATCTTCATGGCGCAATTGCCCGAGCTTGACCCGCGCACGGTCACCTGGTTGACCTATGTGCTGGTGGCCTTGGGCCTTGGCATCATCTACGGCTTTCCGCTGCTGACCAAGGCGATCCCCTCGCCGCTGGTGACCATCGTGGTGCTGACCGGTCTGGCGCTGGCCCTCGGCCTCGACGTGCGCACGGTGGGCGACATGGGCGCGCTGCCCGACACCCTGCCGGTGTTCCTGATCCCCGACATCCCGCTGAATTTCGAGACGCTGGCGATCATCTTTCCCTACTCGGTCGCGGTGGCCGTCGTGGGCCTGCTCGAAAGTCTGATGACGCAGAACATCGTCGACGACCTGACCGACACGAAATCGAACCGCAACCAGGAATGCGTGGGCCAGGGCCTCGCGAACACCGCGACCGGCTTCATCGGCGGCATGGCGGGCTGCGCGATGATCGGGCAGTCGATCATCAACGTGAAATCCGGCGGTCGCGGGCGGCTGTCATCGGCGGCGGCAGGAATCTTCCTGCTGATCATGGTGGTCGGCATCGGCGATCTCGTCAGCATGATCCCGATGGCCGCGCTGGTGGCGATCATGATCATGGTGTCGATCGGCACCTTCTCCTGGTCCTCGATCAAGAACCTGCAGCTGCACCCGCGGTCGTCGTCCATCGTGATGCTCGCGACCGTTGTGACCGTGGTCTACACCCACAACCTCGCCATCGGCGTGCTGGTCGGCGTGCTGCTCTCGGGCATCTTCTTCGCCGGCAAGATCGCGCAGCTGTTCAGCGTGCGGTCCGAGATCAGTCCGGATGGCCGCGTGCGCACCTATCATGTCACGGGTCAGGTGTTCTACGGCTCGGTCGAGGATTTCATGGACGCCTTCGACTTCAAGGAAGCGCCGGAGCGGGTCGTGATCGACGTGACGCATGCCCATATCTGGGACATCTCCTCGGTGCAGGCGCTGGACATGGCGATCCTCAAGTTCCGCCGCGACGGCGCCGAGGTGGAGGTCGTGGGCATGAACGAGGCGACCGAAACCCTGGTCGACAGGCTTGCCATCCACGACAAGCCGGGTGCCATGGACAGGTTGATGGATCATTGAGGGAGGGATGGACATGAAGACCGGCATCACGGGCAAGATCATCGCGCTGATCGACGGGTCGATCTACTCGGAAAGCGTCTGCCACCACGCGGCGTGGATTTCGCAGCGCACCGGCGCACCGGTGGAACTGATCCACGTTCTGGGGCGCGCCGAGGGCAAGGGAAACACCGACCTGTCCGGCTCGATCCGGCTGGGCGCGCGCACCAAGCTGCTGGAGGAACTGGCCGAGCTTGACGCCCAGCGCGCCAAGCTGGTCAGCCACCGCGGCCGCGCGATCCTGGAGGACGCGCGTGCCATCATCGACAAGGACGGCGTGACCGAGATCACCACCCGCCTGCGCCATGGCGACGTGGTCGAGGCCATCGCCGAGATCGAGGCCGACGCCCGCGTCATCCTGATCGGCAAGCGCGGCGAGGACGCTGATTTCGCCAAGGGGCACCTCGGCTCCAACCTCGAACGGATCGTCCGCGCGGCGCACCGGCCCGTCTTCGTCGCCTCGCGCGCCTTCAAGCCCATCGAGACGGTGCTTGTCGCCTATGACGGCGGACGCTCCGCGATGAAAGCGGTCGATCACATCGCGCGCAGTCCGCTGTTCGTGGGGCTGTCGGTGACGGTGGTGACGGTCGGAAGCGACACCGCCGAGACCCGCAAGGGGCTGGAAGACGCTAGGGCGCTGCTCAAGGCCGCCGGCATCGAAGCCGACACGCGGATCTTGAACGGCCAGCCGGAAACCGAACTGGGCAAGCTGGTCGAGGAAGAAGGGTTCGGCATGCTGGTCATGGGCGCCTACGGCCATTCGCGCATCCGCAGCCTGGTGATCGGCTCGACCACCACGGCGATGGTGCGGTCCTGCAAGGTGCCCGTCGTCTTGATGCGGTGACAGACGCGGAGCGGGCCCGCCTGCCGGTTTGATCCCGGCGACGTCAGATGTCGCGCAGCGCGCGTGACAGGCGCTTCGCCGTGGCCGACGAGATCGTGCCGGGTTTCGGCACGCCTGCCATGGCCCAGTCGCGGCCGAGAGCATCGGCCATAGAGAACCCGTCGGCGCGGTCCAGCAGACCAAGCTCGTCCCACCCCACCGGGATCGCGACCGCCGCGCCGGGGCGGGCCCGCAGGGAAAACGGTGCGACCGCCGTGGCGCCGACCTCGTTGCGCAGCCAGTCGATGAAGATGCGCCCGCTGCGGTCGGCCTTGGCCATGCGCTGGGTGAACCGCTCCGGCTGCGCCTCGGCCAGCATCGACGCGACCAGCCGCGCGAACAGCGTCACCGATGCGGTTTCCGCCACCCGCCGCAAGGGGGCGACGACATGCACGCCCTTTCCCCCCGTCACCATCGCCCAGCTTGGCAGGCCGGCCGCTGCCAACAGATCGCGGATCAGGAACGCCGCATCGCGCACCGCGGCGAATCCCAGACCTTCGTCGGGGTCGAGGTCGAGGATCATCCGGTCGGGGCGCGCGGGCCGGTCCAGCCGGACGCCCTCGATGTGCAGCTCGACCGTTCCCATCTGCACCGCCGCCAGCAGGCTGCCGGCATTCGCAAGGTACATCCGCGACTGGGTGGCGCCGCCGGCATCGGTGAACTCCGTCTCCTGCAGCGCATCGGGGAAGCCCTTGCCGCGGTTCTTCTGAAAGAAGCTCTGGCCCGACAGCCCGTCGGGCAGGCGGAGCAGCGACAGGGGCCGATTGCGCGCCTCGGCCAGCAGCCGGTCGGCCACGGCCTCGTAGTAGCGCGCAATCTCGCCTTTGGTCACGGGCGGGTCGGTATAGACCCGCCGGTCGGGGTGACTGATGCCGATGCCGGCCACGGGCAGCCGGTCCTGCATCCCGTCGAGCGTGACCTCGGGCGGCGCCTTGTCTTCGCGCAGGGCGACGAACCGCGCGTGCCGCAGATGGCCGCTGCGGGTGATCTCGGCAAACCGGACCTCGGCGATCAGGCCGGGCGTCACCCATGTCACCCGGCCGTCGAGACGCGGCGGGGACGCCAGCGGGCAATCCTTGCGGGCCAGGGCCGTCAGGCGCGCCAGCAGGTCTTCGCCGTCGGGGTCGAAGCCGCTGCCGACCTTGCCGCGATAGGTCAAAGTGCCGTTGTCGTGGCTGGCCAGCAACAGCGACGCGATGGTCCGACCGCGCGCGGTGCTGTGCTGCCAGCCGACGATGGCAAAGGCACCGCGGCGGTCGGCCTTGGTCTTCACCCAGGCCGAAGACCGGCCGCTGCGATAGGGCGCGCTGCGCAGCTTCGACACTAGCCCTTCGCCTCCAGCCTCGGTGACCTGGCGAAACGCCTCTGCCGGGTCGCCCTCCACCACGGGCGACAGCTGCACCGCGCCCCGCGGCACCACCTGCGCTAGCAGATCCTCCAGCGCGGCGCGGCGGTCGTGCAGGGGCGCGGCGCGCAGGTCGCGCCCGTCCAGTTCCAGCAGGTCGAAGGCGTAGAACACGAAGGGCCCGCCCTGCTTGATCGCCACGCTGATGTCGCCGAAGCGGTCCTGGCCCGCGCCACCGACGATCTCGCCGTCGATCAGCGCGCTGTCCGCCGGCAGGCGGTTCAGGGGCGGCAGAAGGGGGGCGAACCTGTCTGTCCAGTCATGCCCGCCGCGGGTGTGGATGCGCGCCCCGCCCTTGCCCAGCGCCACCTGCGTGCGGTAGCCGTCGAGCTTGACCTCGTGCCACCAGTCCTCGCCCTCGGGCGGGGCGGCGCGCGGTTCGGCCAGTTGCGGCGGGGTGAAGCGCGGGCGCGTCTTCCGGCGCGCAGGCCACATCGGTTGATCGCGCGCCTTGTCGGCGATCTGCGCGATCGTGCGCCCGGTGGCAACGCTGGTCCGGTACGTCTCCACCAGGGCGCAGGCCCGCGCCGCCGTGTCGTTTTCCTTGACCAGAAGCCAGTTTTCACGCTTCGCATCCGCCGGCTTCTTGCCCTTCATCCGGATCAGCGACCAGCCCCCCGTGGCACGCTCGCCATGCAGGGCAAAGTGCAGGTGCCCCTGGTCCAGCCCCTCGTCGACATCGTGCAGCGGCTGCCACCAGCCGATATCCCACAGCATCACGGTGCCCGCACCGTAATTGCCCTTGGCGATGATCCCTTCGTACCGCAGGTAGTCGAGCGGGTGATCCTCCGTCCGCACCGCCAGCCGCTTGTCGGCGGGGTCGAGGGACGGGCCGCGCGTCACGGCCCAACTCAGCAGCGCGCCGTCATGTTCCAGCCGCAGATCCCAGTGCAGGCGGCTCGCGTCATGCTTCTGCATCGCGTAGCGCAGGGCAGCGCCTGTCGGGCCGCCCGCACCCGCCGCCGGTTCCGATGTGCGGCCGAAATCCCGCATCGCGCGGTAGCGGGTCAGGTCGCGCATCGGACTAGCCCGCCTTGGCGCGCGATGTCTTGCCGACAGGCTTGGCGCCGGATTTCGAGGGAGTCTTGCGTGGCGCCTTTGCCGGCGCTTTCGCGGCGGGTTTCGCCGCCGCCTTCGGCTTGCCCCCCTGCCCCTTCAGGCTGTCCTGCAGGGCCTGCATCAGATCCACGACATTCGCCCCCTTGGGCCGCTCCCCGCCGTCGGCGGCAGAGGTGCGGGGCGTCTTGCGGTTCGACTTCTTGGCGTCGATCAGCTTCCGCAGGGCGGTGTCGTAGCGGTCGTGAAAGGCGCTGGCGTCGAAGGGCGCGGTCTTGCGCTCGATCAACTGGGTTGCCACCGACAGAAGGTCGGGATCGGCCTCGTCATCCTCGATGCTGGCGAACAGCGGGTCGGCCTTGCGCACCTCGTCCTCGTAATGCAGCGTTTCCATCAACAGCCCGTCGCCGCAGGGCCGCACCGCGCACAGGTGTTCCCGGCCCCGCATGGTGATCTGCCCCAGGCCCACCTTGCCGCTCTTGCGCAGCGCGTCGCGCACGACGCGGTAGGCATCTTCGGCCAGCTCATCGGTCGGGACGATGTAATAGGGCTTGTTGTAGTAGAGCGGCGAGATTTCGGTCGCATCGACGAACTGCACCATCTCGAAGGTCTTCCTGGTCTCCAGCTTGATGGCGTCGATCTCTTCGCGGCGGATCAGCAGATAGGTGTCATCGCCCAGATCGTAGCCCGACAGGATGTCCTCGGTCTTTACCGACCCGATGCCGGGCACCGTCTTGTCATAGCGGATGCGTTTGCCGGACGGGCCGTGGATCTGGCGAAAGGAGACCCGCGCCCCGCTTTGGGTGGCGCTGTGGATCTCCACCCCGATCGCGACGAGCGACAGGCGCAACTGACCCTTCCAGACGGCGCGTGAGGCCACGGTGTTTCCTCCGGTCTGTTGGCGGTTCCTTGGGGTGAACCAGCCGGGCAGGCAACCGGTTCCAAGCTGTCCCGCGTCCGGCGCGGCCATCGTGCAGCCGGATCTAGAAGATGTCGTGCAATTCGCCGACGCCGATCTCGTTGATGATCATCTTGCGGGCCCGGTTGACGCGGCTCTTGATCGTGCCGACCGCACAGTCGCAGATGGCGGCCGCATCCTCGTAGCTTTCGCCCAGAACCACGACCAGCACCAGGATTTCGCGATGATGTTCCGGCAGTTGCTCGATGGCCCGCATGATGCGCTGACCCTCGACATAGCTGCCGTTGTTGGGATGGGTGATCGCCTGCGTCGAGGCGCAATCCGCCGCGGCCGGGCTTTCGCGGCGCCGCTTCTGGATGTTCGTGAAGAACGTGTTGCGCATGATGGTGAACAGCCAGGCGCGCAGGTTCGTGCCGGGCTTGAAGCGGTGCACGTTCGCGATGGCCTTGACCAGCGTTTCCTGAACCAGATCGTCCGCTTCGTCGGAATGGCGGATCAAGGCGCGGGCATAGGCGCGAAGGGACGGGATGACTTGCACGACATCATCCGTCACGCTTGAGGCACTCGTGTCGCACATCTCGATCAGTCTCCTTCAGGTTTGGTGAAAACCCGAGGATCAACGCAACCTGAGGTTGCCCGGTTCCGTCGTCAAACCCGATCGACGGCGCCGATCCGGCCCGGTTCCTGCACGCCTCGCACCTGCCCGATGGGGATCACGGGGCGGGGGGTCGCAGCTGGGTGGAAAACAGGCTGCACGAGGGCAAGCCGCCTTGCCGCATCCCGTGCCGGGTGCGCGCGGCAATGGCCGGTCTTGTCCGCGCGGCTCAGAACCCTTCCCACAGGCCGGGTGTTGTCGCGACTTCCAGCATGTTGCCGTCGGGGTCGCGGAAATACAGGCTGTGACCGCCGCGCTGCCAGTCGGACGTGCCTTCGACGGCGATGCCATGTCGGGCCAGATGCCGGCGCCACGGGTCCAGCTGATCATGGGCGATGGAAAAGGCGATGTGGATCTCGCCGCTGGCGTCGTGCGGCGGGATCGTGGCATTTGGCGTGCGGACAGGCTCTGTCGTGCCGCCGCGCAGGAACAGCAGCAGCACCGACCGACCGCGCACGTCATAGGCGCGCATCCTGTCCTCGGCGTGCAGGACGCGCAGGCCCATGACCTGTTCGTAGAACGCGCCCGCGCGATCGAGGTCGTCGACATAGAGCGCGGTCTCGAGAATGGCGGTCAGATCGGGTGCGGGCATGTCATTCCTTTCCGGTGGCATAGAGCGGCAGCACCCTGTCCTCGTCGATGCCGCCGATGGCCGTGAAGGTGTCGCCCGCCTGAAAATCCTGCAGGCCGAGGTGGGGAAAGACGAAATACTTGCTGGCGACACGGGCCTGCGTCGCGGCAAAGATCACCCGCCCGATGCCGGCGAAGCGCATCGCAGACAGGCACATCTCGCAGGGTTGCAGGGTCGAGATCATCACGCAATCCGACAGGTCGGTGGTTCCCAGCACCTCTGCCGCGCGGGTGATCGCGACCATTTCCGCGTGCCGCGTCGGGTCCGATTGCAGATGCACCTCGTTTTCCCCGGTGGCCACGATCCGGCCCCCGCGCATCACGCAGGCGGCGATGCCGGCCTTGCCGCTTTCACCCTGCGCCGCCAGCGCACGGTCGATGGCGTCGCGCAGCGCGTTGCGCTCGTCGGGCGTGGCCTGGGTGGCCGGGATGTCGGGCTGGTCCATCAGCGCACCTCCGGCTTGAACAGAAGCGTGCGGTGGTCATAGGCGGCGCCGTCGGCATGGACGATCACCCGGAACGGGCGCCGCCGGGCCAGCCCTGCGCAGAACCTGTCGCGGGCATCGTTGGCGCTGATCTCGGTCTGGGTCTCGCCCTGCCAGTGGACGAGGACGCATTCGCCCGCCTCCGCGGCATCCCGCGCCACCAGACGCGCCATCGCGTCGATGCCCTCGCCCGGCAGGTAGTAGAGGATCTCCGACAGCATGATCAGGTCATACCGCCCTCGCGGCCAGTCGGCGGGAAGGGTCGCGCGCAGCACCTCGACATGGGGCAAGGTCGCCAGACGCACCGCCGCCCGCGCGACGGCAAGCGGCGAGAAATCGAGCGCGCGCAGCCGGTCGCAGCATCGGGCAAGCCGGTCAGTCAGGACACCGATGGAACACCCCGCCTCGATCGCGTCGCCGTAGCGGGGGCGGGTCAACCCCGCCAAGGTCGCGTCATACTTTCGGCGTTCATAGCCGCTGGTCTCGTAGTTCCACGGATCGGCCCTGTCACGATAGAGGGCGTCGAAATGCTCGGCCGTGCTGGTCATGGTGCGCCCTCGCGCAGGAACAGTTCCGGGGTCGTGAGGAAATGATGCTGCATCGTGTCGTCCATCCTGAACCCACCCGGATCATCGGTGATGAGATCGCTCATCTGCGAGGCATGGGCGGCCAGCGCTTCGGCCTTGCGGTCCTGCCATGGCCCCGTGTCGAGGCGGACCATGCGCGGGCCATCGGCGGCGGGCCAGTCCTTCGCGAAGCGGCCCCAGATCGGGTAGGACCAGACGGCAAGATCCGGTCTCTGGCGCGCGATCCTGCGGGCCACCTGCGCGGTGCGGACATGGTCGATGTGCGGATCGCCCGCCCAGGCGGTCCACAGCGCCGAGACGCCATGCCCCATCAGCCGCAGACTGCGCGCCGCCGCCGCGTCCTGCGCATCGTCGCCCCATGTGTCGGCACCGTCCGGGCAGCCCATCATCACCGGCGCGGGGCCGCGCCCACCGGTCAACACATCGACCGCGCGCAGCACCTCGTCGGTGCGCAGCTGCCGCAGCACGGCCGGCGGATGGCTGCGCGACTTCGGGTGCGACTGGCCGCCATCGGTCAGAACCACCACCTGCACCCGCCGGCCGAGGTCGGAAAGCGCCGCGATGGCACCGCCGCACCCCAGCGTCTCGTCGTCGGGATGCGGGGCCAGGACGAGCACATCGCCACCGCCCGACAGCGCGTCGACCGCGATCCATGGGGCGAGCTCGGCGGCGCGCAACACGGGCGTCATGAAAAAGCCTCGCCCACCGGCGGCGCGCCGGGGGCCAGCAGCGCCGCTGCCGCCTTGTCGCGCTTGCCGTCCAGATTGGCCTGCCGCAGGAAGAACGCGAGGTCGCGCCGGATGCGATCGGCATCGGCGCGTTCGTCGAAGGCGGCGGTGCCCATGATCCGCTCGGTCAGACCGATCCCTGACTGGCAGGCCTGTTCCACCGCGGCCCGCGCCAGAAGGCTTTGCGTCACGCAATCCGCCTGCAGCCGCTCTTCCACCGCCACGCAGGCCGCGTCGACCCACAGCCGCGCCGTGTGCGCCTGCCCGATCAGCTCGGCAAACCTTGCGCGTTGATGCGGATCGTCGGACTGGCCGCGGCGCAGGATATGGCGGCGCGCTTCTTCGGCCAACGCCTCGAGCCCGCCGCAATGGACGGCACAGTAGCGCCAGATGCCGCCTTCGAAATGCGGCTCGCGCAGGTAGTCGTTCACTGCGCCCAGCGGCTCTGCGCCCAGCCCCGTCACGTCGTAGCGGCCGGAGGCGGTGGCCCGCATCCCGCTGACCTGCCACCCCGTCAGATCGCCCCGCGCCGGTTCATCCACCCGTGGCAGCACCAGCTGCGGCCCGTCGTCCGTGGCGACGACGATGACCGCCTGGCTGATCAGGCCGATCCCGGAACAGAACGCCTTGGCCCCCGCCAGCGTCGCCTTGCCGGCGTGCAGGTCGACAAGCCGCGCCGGTTCCTCGCCGTCGGCCCCCCAGACGCCGAACAGGGCGCCGTTGTCCGTGGCAGCGGCAACCTGCCGGCGTTGGGCCGTCGTGCCGAACAGCTGGATCAGCCGCAGCGCATTGGCGTGGCCTTCGACGATGCGACCGACAGGCAGGCTCGCCCGCCCGATCCGGCGCAGAAGCGCTGCCCCTGCCACGGCATCGCCGCCGGGCAGACAGTCGCGCACGACCTGGGCCAGCAGGCCGCAGTCGTGCAAGGCCCGCAGGTCGGCGGCAAGCGTCGTCTCGCCCCGGTCCGCCGGGCCCGCACGCAGCGCGATCGAGCTCAGCGCCTCGGCGAAGGGATCGGTCGGCCACAGCCTCTCGACGGTCATCCCGATGCCCGTTGCGTTTGCGACGACGGTTCGCCGAAGCTTTGCAGGTGGCCCGTGAGCGCCTGGAGATAGCCGTCGAGGCGGGGCAGTTCGGTGCGGCATTCGCTCATCCGCATCCGCACACGCTCCAGCGCCGCGCTGTCGGCCTCGACCCGGCTGAGAAAGGCGCCAAATCGGTCCGGCAGGGGCGCTGCCATCAGCCGTTTCGCTTCCCCCCGCCCGAGGGCATCGGCGAGGCGCGTCTGCAGCGCCATCGGGTTGCCCCAGGCCGGCCGCAGCCGCCCGCGCAATTCATGACGCCGCACGAACGTGGCCGCCGGTTCCAGCCACTGATCGACAAGCGGGTCTTTCTCCACCGCGCGGGCGCGCAAGGTGCCCGCCATGCCGCCCTCTGTACGGCCGGTCATCCGGCACGAGGTGTCGACCATGGCGGTGTTGCAGTGGCGCACGCGAAAATCGTGCAGGTCCGCCAGCGCGGCAAAGACACGATCCTCGCTCATCGCGACGGCGGGCATGCCGCCGACGGCCTCGTAGAGCGCGCGGCTGAAGGCAAGGCTTGCGCCCGAAGCCGTCAGATGCGGCGGGTCGGGATCATGCGGCAGCGGGTCGAGCCGGGCGGCGAGCTTCACCGCCGCCGCCATGTAGGCGGTCTCGACATGGCAATGCATGGCCACCACGGCGGGCAGCGCGCGCGCCTCCTCGGGATCGGGCGCGAAGGCGCCGCAGACCAGATCGGCGCGCGTCAGCTCTTCGAGGTTTCGGGTGATCCAGTCGGGTCGCACCCGGCTGTCGGCGTCCGAGGTCAGCAAGACGCCGTCGGGCTTCAGCCGGTTGAGCGCCATGTCGAGCCCGAGCCGACGCGCCGAGCCGGCATGCGCATGTTTCGGCAGGAAGGCGCAGTCGATCACCTGGACCGGGATGTTGTGGTGCATCACGGCCCAGGCCAAAGCCCTGTCGCAGGTCGCGTCGTCACTGTTGTTGACCACCACCACGACCCCGGTCCTGACCGGACGCGCCGTTTCGATGGCCGTGGCCAGCGCCTCGAGGCAGGCGGAGATGCGCCGTTGCTCGTTGCGCGCCGGGATGACGACAATGGCGTCAAGTCCGTCGGATACGCCAAGCGCGGTGCTGACCGTGCGGATCGGGCGCAAGGCATGTTTCATGGCGCGAGGCTCTCCTCTTGAGCGGGGCAGTGGGTCGACGATTCGGGGATGAACGCACGATCCGTGCCTTTGTTCCCGCCATGTCGCCCGCCCCGGCGCCCCGATCCGCCGGAGCCGACGGGGTCGGAAGGTTTGCCCGCGCGACAAGACCTTGCACGTCGCCGATGGCGGATGGCCCCGACCGCCACGGTGACTGTCAGCACCACCTTCGCGACCGCCGTGGGGCGGACCGCGAGGATCGGGCGCGGTGGGCAGGTCATCGCTTGCCGCACCGCGGGGGCCGGGAATGGCCCGCAAGACCGCCCGCAGCCCTGCGCCCCGCAGTGCCTTGGAGATCGGCGCGGCGGCTCAGGCCGTCAGATTCTCGAACAGCCGCGCGACCGCCTCGGCCCCCGGATCGACGTTGCCGGCAAGCTGTTCGGCGTTCAGGTAGGCGGACCGCCCGGCGCGGGCCTGCGCCATCGTCCGGGTGCTGTCGGCCCCCGCACGCGCGGCCTCGGCGGCCTCGGGCAGGCCCCTGACCAGTTGATCGAGCGCGGGTTGGAGCGCGTCCACCATCGTCCGGTCGCCGGGTTTCGCGCCGCCGATCTCCTGCATCCGGGCCAGCCCGGCCTTCAGGGCCTCGTGCATCGGCAGCCCGCTTGCCGCGGCATCGCCCGTCGCCACGAAGAAGATCGCCAGCAACACACCCGAAGACCCGCCCATGGTCTGGCTCAGCTCGAGCCCGATGGCGCGAAACAGCTGCGTGTGATCGGCGAGCGGCAGACGGTCGATCGCGGCGACCAGCGCACGCGCGGCGCCGGCCAGCGTGCTGCCCGTGTCGCCATCGCCGGTGCGCGCGTCGAGACGGTTCAGATCCTCCTCGGCGGCGATCAGGATGTCGCAGCACTTCATCAGGAAGGCGCGCGTTTCCGGGTGCTGCGACGGCATCGGCCGGATCGGGCGCAGGCCGTCCGGCAGCTCCACCACCCTGACCGGCCCAAGCTCGGCGACGCCCGGCCAGGCCGAAAGCGGCGTCGGCGCGCGCAACCCGTCGAGGAACGCCGGCGTGGCCGGCAGGACCGACACCGAGATGCCACGCATCTCGAGCGAGGTCATCATCGCGGCCGGGCCGACGATATGACCAAGGCGCGCGCCGATGCCCGAGTTCACCAGTTCATGGGTCAGCACCTGCGTTTCCAGCACCGAGGTGCCGCCCAGGTTGTTCAGCAGCGCCACATACGGCCCCTCGGCGGTCATCGAGGACATGAGCTTTTCGGTCATCATCCGCATCGCGGTGCGCGCGTTGTGGTAATCGACCTGCTCGACCCCGGCCTCGCCATGGATGCCAAGGCCCAGTTCGGCCCGGCCCGGCGGAATGCGCGCTTCCTTGGGCGCGCCGGGGACGGTGCAGGTGTCGAGCGACATGCCGATGGAGGCGGTCTGCGCGATGACCGCCTGGGCGGTTTCGGTCACCGCGGCCAGATCGGCCCCCGCCTCGGCCAGCGCGCCGGCGATCTTGTGGACGTACAACGTACCGGCGACGCCGCGTGCCTGCGGCAGGTCGGGCAGCGCGACATCGTCGTCCACGATCACCATGGCGACGTTCAGCCCGAAGGCGCGCGCGCGTTCCGCGGCGAGGCCGAAGTTCAGCCGGTCGCCGGTGTAGTTCTTGACGATCAGCAGGCAACCCGCAGGCCCGGTGACGGCAAGGATACCCGCCAGCACCGCATCGACCGAAGGCGAGGCGAAGACATCGCCGCAAACCGCGGCGGTCAGCATCCCGGGCCCGACGAAGCCCGCATGTGCGGGCTCGTGCCCCGAGCCGCCGCCCGACACCAGCGCGACGCGCGAACGGTCCCAGTCGGTGCGGATGACGACGCGGATGTGCGGGTAGCCGTCGAGGCGCGCCAGCCGCCCGGCCGAGGCCGCCAGAACACCGTCCATCGCTTCGGCGACGATGTCTTCCTTCTTGTTGATGAAATGCGTCATTGGCTCTCCCTCACGCGATGCGCGCGCCTGTGGCGTCGAAGTAATGGGGCCGCTCGGGCCGGATCTTCACGATGTCGCCGGCCGTCAGGGGGGTGTGGGCATCGGTGACGGTGATCAGGTCATGGTCGCGAAACGACAGGTGCAGCCGGGTCTGGTCGCCCAGGTGCTCCACCCGCGTCACCAGGCTGTCCTCGCCTTCGCCCTGGTGGATCTGCTCGGGGCGCAGGCCGATGCTGACGGCCCCGGCGGGTGCGCCCGCGAACAGCGCGGCGGGCAGGATGTTGATGCGCGGCTGGCCAAGGCGCGACGCGGCATGGATGCTCACCGGGTTCTCGTAGATCTCGCGCGGGGTGCCGAACTGGATCAGCCGGCCGCCATCGAGCACGCCCACATGGGTCGCCATGGTCATCGCCTCGATCTGATCGTGGGTGACATAGAGAAACGTCGCGCCGGTCTGGGCCTGGATGCTCTTGAGCTCGACCCTCAGGTCCGACCGCAGCTTGGCATCGAGCGAACTCAGCGGCTCGTCCATCAGGTAGGCGGCGGGCTGGCGCACCAGCGCCCGGCCGATCGACACGCGCTGCATCTCGCCGCCCGACAGCTCGGTCGCCTTGTTGTCGAGCTTGTGGGCGATCTGGAGCACCTCGGCCACCTGCGCGACCTTGTGCGCGATCTCGTCGCTCGGTGTGCGCAGCATCGGCGACTTGAGGGGAAAGGCGAGGTTCTGGCGCACCGTCATGTGCGGGTAGAGCGAATATTGCTGGAACACCATCGCAAGGTTGCGCTGTGCAGGCGTCAGCGCCGTCACCGGCTGGCCGCCGATCAGGATCTCGCCCGCGTCCGGCTGCTCGAGCCCCGAGACAAGGCGCAGGAGGGTCGTCTTGCCCGCCCCCGTCGGGCCCAGCAACACGACGAAGGCCCCGTCGGGCACGACCATCGACACGTCCGACACCGCAGGCGCCTTGCCGAACCGCTTGGTGATGTGGCGCAGCTCGATCTCAGCCATGACGCACCACCTTTTCGTTGGCAGCCGAGCGGAGCGCGCGGCCGCTGCCGGCCTCGAACAGGGTCAGCGTGCGGGCATCGAGCCTGAGCCCGACACGGTCGCCCGTCCGCACGGCCCGCGCCGATGCGATCCGCGCCTTCACCTCGCCATGCGGCGTGTCGAGCGTGACGATCTGCGTGGTGCCAAGGTATTCCGTCGCGATCACCCGGCCCCGGTAGGGCGCGCCGTCGTCGAGGTGCACATGCTCGGGCCGCACGCCCAGCACCAGCGCGCCATGCGCCCCGTCGCGCTGCGCCGGCACCTCGATCGCGGCGTCGCCCAGCGTGACGGTGGTGGTGCCATGGCCGACCATGCCCTCGAAGCGCAGGAAGTTCATCGGCGGCGAGCCGAGGAAGCGGGCCACGAACATCGTCGCCGGCCAGTCGTACAGGTCTTGCGGCACGCCGAACTGTTCGACCACGCCGTGATTCATCACCACGATCTTGTCGCCCATCTGCATCGCCTCGAGCTGGTCGTGGGTGACGTAGACGGTGGTCGCGCCCATCCGGTCGTGCAGCGCGCGCAACTCCTCGGCCATGCGCTCGCGGAACTCGGCGTCGAGCGCGCCGAGGGGTTCATCCATCAGGAACGCCTTGGGCTCGCGCACGATGGCGCGGCCCAGCGCCACGCGCTGCCGGTCGCCGCCCGACAGGCCGCCGACCGGGCTGTCGAGGATGCCCTCGATCCCGAGGATGCGCGCCACCTCCTCGACCTTGCGGCGGGTCTCGGCCCGATCCATGCCCTGGCTGATCAGCGGGTAGGAGATGTTGCGCCGCACGTTCATGTGCGGGTAGAGCGCGAACATCTGGAACACGAAGGCGATGTCGCGGTCGCGCGCGCGCCTCTGGCCCACCTCCTCGCCGTCGATGTAGATGCGCCCCGAGGTCGGCAGCTCCAGCCCCGCCATCATCCTCAGCGTCGTGGTCTTGCCACAGCCCGAGGGGCCGAGCAGCATGAAGAACTCGCCATCCTCGACGGTGAAGCTGGAGGATTGCACGGCGGTGAAGGCGCCGAAATCCTTGCGCACATTCTCGATCCGGATCTGGGCCATCGGCTACTCCCGGAAATGGCTGACGATCAGGAACATCACGGTTCCCGTCAGCGTGACGATGAAGGAATAGCTGTAGGCCGCCAGCACCCAGGGCTGCATCAGCATGAACACGCCGAGCGCGATGAGGATGGAGGCGACCATCTCCCACGGGCCGCGGCGAAGCTCGATCAGACCATTGAGAAATCCGCTCATTTGCGCACCGCCCCGAAGGTGATCCCGCGCAGCAGGTGCTTTCGCAGCAGGATCGTGAAGACCATGACCGGCACGAGGAAGATCGTGGCGCCCGCCGCCACCGCCGGCCAGTCGCGGCCGCCCACCCCGATGATGGTGGGGATGAAGGGCGGCGCCGTCTGCGCGTTGCCCGAGGTCAGCAGGACGGCGAAGGCGTATTCGTTCCACGCGAAGATCAGGCAGAAGATCGCGGTGGAGGCGATACCGGTCGCGGCCTGGGGCAGGACGACCTTGGTGAAGGCCTGAAACCGCGTGTAGCCGTCGATCAGCGCCGCCTCCTCGTATTCGCGCGGGATCTCGTCGATGAAGCCTTTCAGCAGCCAGACCGACAGCGACAGGTTCACCGCCGTGTAGAGAAGGATCATGCCGGCGTGGGTGTCCGACAGGCCAAGGCCCCGAAACATCAGGAAGATCGGGATCGCCACCGCGATGGGCGGCATCATCCGGGTCGATAGGATGAAGAACAGCAGGTCGTCCTTGAGCGGGATGCGGTAGCGGCTGAAGGCATAGGCCGCCAGCGTGCCGAGGAACACCGACAGGAAGGTGGAGCCGAAGCCGATGATCACCGAGTTCATGAACCGCTCGCCGAAGCGCGACGGCCCGACGATGGCCATGCCCCGGTCGTGCACGATCTGGTCGTACCAGGTTTCGGGCGGATTGGCCTCCAGCGCCTCGGAGCTTTGCCGGGTCTGGGTGGTGAAGAGGTTCACATACCCTTCGAGCGTCGGCTCGAACAGGATCTCGGGCGGGTAGGCGATGGCGTCGTTCGGCGACTTGAAGCTGGTCGAGATGATCCAGACCAGCGGCAGGATGGTGATCAGCGCGTAGGCGGCGACCAGCACGCCCGCCAGCCATTTCTGCGGCCGCGACGGTTCGGTAACGGAAAAGCCGCTCATCGTTCCTTCACCTTGTTCAGCGCCTTCACGTAGATCGAGGCAAGGCCGAAGACGGTGACGAACAGGATCACCGCGTAGGCCGAGGCATAGCCGGTGCGCCAGCGCTCGAACGCCTCGCGCTTGAGGTCGATGGAGGTGAGCGTGGTGGTATTGCCCGGCCCGCCGCCGGTCAGTTGCACGACAAGGTCGAACATCTTGAAGTTCTCGATGCCGCGAAACAGCACCGCCAGCATCAGGAAGGGCAGCACCATCGGCACCGTGATGGTCCAGAACTGCCGCCAGCTCGACGCGCGGTCACACTCCGCGGCCTCGTAGATCGTGTCGGGGATGGACCGCAGCCCCGCGAGGCAGATCAGCATCACGAAGGGCGTCCACATCCAGGTGTCGACGATGACGATGGCCCAGGGCGCCAGCGCCACGTCGCCGATCATCGAGAAGCTGGTCACATCCGCGCCGGTGAAGAAGGCCACGACATAGTTGAACAGGCCGATCTGCGGCTGGTAGAGGAACGTCCAGAAATTGCCGACCACCGCGGGCGACAGCATCATCGGCAGCACGATGATCGTGGTCCAGAGGTCGTTGCCCTTGAACTTCCGGTTGATGAGCCAGGCCAGCGCAAAGCCGATCAGCACCTGGAAGGCCAGCGTCCAGAACAGGAAATGCGCGGTCGCCTGCATCGTCGCCCAGACGTCGGGATCGGTCAGGATGCGCTGGTAGTTCTGCAGCCCGACGAACTCCACCTCGGCGTTGGGCCGGTTCACCCGGTAGTTGGTGAAGCTGAGCCGGATGGTCCAGATGAGCGGAAAGATGTTGACCGCGAGCAGCAGGAAGATCGTGGGTGCCACGAAGATCCACGCGATGGCCCGGTCCGACAATCCGCGCACCTTGCGGGCCATCGCGGGCGGCGTCGCGCGGGCGACACGGTCGAGAGGGGCATCGGTCATGGCAACCTGTCCGGGATCGGGGGAGGAGTGTGGCCCCCCGCCCAAGGGCGGGAGGCCGGTGCCGCGCGGCGAAGCCTGCGCGGGCCGGGAGGAGCCTCAGCGCAGACCTTCGTCCTCGAAGATCTCGACCCAGTCGGCGACCAGCAGATCCAGCGCCTCCTGAGCGGTGCCGTTGCCGGCCACGACATAGTTGTGCACCCGGTCCTGCATCGCCAGCAGCAGCGAGGCATAGGCGGGTTCGGCCCAGAAATCCTTCACGATCGCCATGCTGTCGAGGAAGGTCTGCGCGTAGGGCTGGCTTTCGGCGAAACCGGGATCTTCGACCACGGCGCGGAGCGCCGAATAGCCGCCCATTTCCCACCAGCGCGCCTGAACCTCGGGCTGGGCGAACCAGGCGATGTATTCCAGCGCCGCATCGGTGTTGGGCGAGGCCGCGACGACCGAGATGCCCTGCCCGCCAAGCTGGGCGAACTGGCCTGCCGGGCCTGCCGGGTTGGCGAAATAGCCCGACCTGTCGCCGCCCACGTTCGGGTCGGCATGCACGCCGGGCCAGATGAAGGCGAAGTTCATCTGCATCGCCACCTGGCCCGAGCGGTAGGCGTCGATGTTTTCCGACATGTACCAGTCCGACGACCCTGGCGGCGTGCAGCATTCGTAGAGCGCGCGGTAGTATTCGAGACCCGCGACCGCGCCTTCGGAATTGGCGAAGCCTTCGACCTCGTAGGCGCTGTCGGGATTGCCGTATTCGAAGCCGTAATTGTAGAGCGCGTTGGTTACGCCCATCGTGATCCCCTCGGACCCGCGCTCGGTATAGATCGAGGCGCCGTAGACCGTGGTGCCGTCGATCTCGCGGCCCTGGAAGAATTCGGCGATCTCGCGCAGCTCCTCCAGCGTGGCGGGCACGCCCAGCTCACGGCCATAGGTTGCCTGAAACTCCTCCTGCAGCTCGGGGCGTTCGAACCAGTCGCGGCGGTAGGTCCAGCCGACGACATCGCCAAAGGCCGGCAGCGCCCAGTAGTTCGGCGTGCCCTTGGGCCATTCGGAATAGCCGGTCACCGTCGCCGGGATGAAATCATCCATCGAGATGCCCTGCGCGTCGAAGAAATCGTTGAGCTGGATGTAATGGCCCGCCTCTGCCGCGCCGCCGATCCACTGGCTGTCGCCGATCATCAGGTCGCACAGCTGCCCGCCCGAGTTCAGCTCGTTCAGCATCCGGTCGGCAAAATTGGGCCAGGGCACGAATTCGAAGCTCATCGTGTGACCCGACTGTTCCTCGAAATCGCGCGACAGTTCGACCAGGGCATTTGCCGGGTCCCATGCCGCCCAGCACAAGGTCAGGTCTTCGGCCTGCGCGGCCCCGGCGCTGGCAATCACGGCGGCCAAAGCTGCCGATATCGGTTTCATGCGGTTCATCAGACATCCTCCCAGGGTTGGCCGAGGCCTCCTCGCCTCGACTCCGATGACGAACCGATTGGTATTGAGGTACGCACCTCAACGCAAGAAGATTCTGAGGTGCGCACCTCAGAAGCTGTTGCATTTCTTCCTCCGGCGGGGGATGACAACCTCTCTGATCGCCGGAAGCCTGAGCGCGCCATGCCACCAACGACCAAGGATCTTGCAAGGGAAGCCGGCGTCAGCCTCGCAACGGTCGATCGCGTGCTGAACGGGCGCCCCGGCGTGCGCAAGGCGACGGTCGAGGCCGTGACCTCGGCCATCGACCGCATCGGCTTCATCCGCAATCAGTCGGCGGCCAACCTCGCGCGCAGCCGCACCTACCGGTTCGAGTTCCTGCTGCCCCGCCGCGGCGACGAATTCCTGGCCTCCGTCATCGACCGCATCGCCGAGACGCGCGCCGCCCTGCGCGCCGATGCCGTCCTCGTCGACCATCGTCGGGTGCTCGACAACGACCCGCACCAGGTGTCGGCGGCCCTGTCGCTCATCGAGCCCGATGCCGTCGACGGCATCGCCATCATGGCGCCCGAATCGCCACAGGTGCGCGACGCCATGCTGAGGTTGCAGTCCCGCGGGGTGCATGTGGTCCAGTTCGTATCGGGGCGGCACAACCAGCGACCGTTCGATTTCGTCGGCGTCGACAACCACGCCGCGGGTGCGACGGCGGGGCGGTTGATCGGCCGGTTCACGAGCGGGCAAACCGGCAAGGTGCTCGTCATCTCCGAGACGATGAACGCGCTCGACAGCGTGGAACGACGGTTGGGCTTCGATGCGGTGCTGACGGCGGACTACCCGAACCTGTGCGCCCTGCCGTCGCTGGAAACCCATGGCGACCCTGCACGGACGGGGCAGGTGATCCGCAACGCCTATGTCAGCCACGGCGACATCGTGGCGGCCTATGTGCTCAGCTCCGAGGCGCGCCCGGCGCTCCAGGCGATCGCCGGCCACAGCGATCCGTCCGCGCAGGTCATCATCGCGCATGAGCGAACGCCGTTCACCGAAGACCAACTGCGCGCCGGCACCCTCGATGCGATCATCGCCCAAGATCCGGGCCATCTCGTCCGCAGCGCCGTGCGCCTGCTGCGGGCGCGGTCGGACGGGCGCAAACCGCTGGCCTCGCAAGAAAACATCCGCATCGAGATCTTGCTGAAGGAAAACCTCGGGCTCGTCGAGCCGAGCCTGCAGGGGCAGGCCGGCGTCTAGATCTCGGTCGACGCCACCAGCGCCCACTCTCGCACCAGCCCCTCGACGTGTTCGGCGAAGGCCGCGTCGTTGATATGCGCGTCGATCCAATGGAGCCGGTGTGTCTGCGAGCGGGCGAACTCCGCCTCGATCGTGCCGAACAGGGCCTCGTTCGCGTCGGGTGACCAGAACGCGCCTCCCGCTGCGTCCAGCGCGGAAACACCCCGCAGCGGCAGCACGAGGTCCACCGGGCCGGGCGAGGCGTTCAGCTTTGCGGTCAGCCAGCGGGCAATCTCGACGTTCTCCGCCGGGGTCGTGCGCATCAGGGTGATGTTGGCGTTGTGGACGAAGAACTGCCGGTCCGCATATTTGCCGGGCACGGTGTCGCGCGGGCCGAAATTGACCATGTCGAGCGCGCCGCACGACCCCACCCATGGGATGCCGGTCGCGGCCAGAACGTCGAACCGCGCCGGACCGGCGGAACAGATGCCGCCCATCAGGTGATCGGCAACCTCGGTGGTCGTGACATCGACGATGCCGCCGACCATGCCGCTGCCTGCAATGGCCTCCAGCGCCCGGCCGCCCGATCCGTTGGCGTGAAAGACGATGCAGTCGAAATCGCCCTCGAGCCGCGCGCGCAGTTGCTGCACGGCAGGCGTGGTGACACCGAACATGGACATCGCCAGCGCGGGGCGGGCCTCCGCTGTCTCGGCTGGCGCCACACCTGCCGCCATGCCGGCGATGGCATGGGCGGCGTTGGCGAGGATGCGGCGCGACACGGTGTTCAGCCCGGCGATGTCGGTCACCGGGTACATCATGGTCAGGTCGGACACGCCGACATACCCGGACGTGTCCCCGGCGGCGACGGTCGACACCATGAGCTTCGGCACCCCCAGCGGCAGCGCCCGCATGGCCGGCGCGATGAGCGAGGTGCCCCCCGAGCCGCCCAGCCCGACGATGCCGGCGATGTCGGTGCGCGAGCCGATGAAGCGGACGAGCGCGTCCGACATCGCCATGACCGCCCTGCCACGGTCGCCTGCTCCCGAGACGGCCGTGGCGCCGCCGGAATGATGCCGCGCGACCGCGTCCGCCGGAATATCCGCCTCGGACGCGTTGGCGGTGGTGCCGACGTCGACGGTCATGACCGCCACTCCGGTCGCACGGATCAGCCGCGCGACGTAGGAAAGCTCCTCGGCCTTGGTGTCGAACGTGCCGACGACATAGACCTTGCCGCTGCTCACCGCCGCACCTCGCGCCCGTGGATCACGTCAGCCGCGCCTTCGAAGGCGAAGCGGAACGTGTCGGAAACGGTCTGGTGAACCTCCGCCGCGTCGGCCTCGTCCACGTCGTACTCGGCCCACCATTCCCCGAAGGTCGCGTTGCCTTCGGTGATCGGCTTCAACGTCATCTCGGCGACGTAGTTTCGCACCGGCAGCGTCGCCTCGAGGATGCAGTAGCAGCACCGATGCTCGCGGTCCGACAGGGTCAGGAGCCGTTCGCGGATGTGGCCGCCTTCGTGGGTGTGGAAATTGCGCACGCAGCCGATCCGGTCGGACGGCAGGCCATCCTCAATCTCGCTCGTCGCGAAGAAGCGGTGGTATCGCGGCAGTGCGTTGAAGTCGCGCAGCACCGCCCACGCCTGATCGAGCGGCGCGTCGATGACCGCACTGATGTAAACTCTCGCCATGGTCTTCCTCCCTTGTCCTACTTCAGCCTGAGCGCCTTGAACGTCTCGATATGGGACTTGATCGCGGTTTCCACCGGCAGCCGCTCGACGCTCGAGGCGCCGTAGAACCCGTTGCAATGCGCGCTGTGTTCCAGAACGTAGGTCACGTCCTCGGGCGTCGCGATGGGCCCGCCGTGGGCGATGATGATGATGTCCTTGCGCACCCGGCGCGCCGCCTCGGCCCAGTCGTCGATCAGCGTGACGGATTCCGCCAGCGACTTCGACGTCGTGGCGCCGATGCTGCCCCCGGTCGTCACGCCCATGTGCGGCACGATGATGTCGGCGCCGGCCTTGGCCATCTCCACTGCCTGATCCGCGTCGAAGACATAGGGGGTCGTCAGCAGGTCGATCTCGTGCGCCTGGCGGATCATGTCGACCTCGGAGGAGAAGTTGATCCCCGTCTCCTCCAGGCTGACGCGGAAGGTGCCGTCGATGATGCCGACGGTGGGGAAATTCTGCACCCCGGAAAACCCGAGTTCCTTCAGCTCGCGCAGGAACACCGGCATGATGACGAAAGGGTCGGTTCCGTTCACCCCGGCGATCACCGGCGTGGTCTTGCACACCGGCAAGATCTCCCCCGCCATTTCCTTCACGATGGCGTTGGCATTTCCGTAGGCCAGCAACCCGGCCGAGGACGCCCGCCCCGCCATGCGGTAGCGGCCCGAGTTGTAGACGATGATCAGGTCGATCCCGCCCGCCTCCTCGCTTTTCGCGGAAATGCCGGTGCCCGCACCGCCCCCCACGATCGGCACGCGGTCTGCGATCATCTTGTGCAGACGCTCCAGGATCTTCGAGCGGTCAATTCGCGGCATGGTCACTGTCCTTCTTGTTTTCCGTTGATTTGGCCGGGCGGCGGGTCTCGAGCAGCTGCTGGATCTGCCCCACGATCCCGCGGCGGAAGACCAGGACGCAGGTGATGAAGATCGCGCCCACCATGATCGTCACCCAGCCGCCCAGCGCGTCGAAGTAGTGGTAGAGCGACGAGATCAGCACCGCGCCGAGGATCGGGCCGAAGACCGAGTTCATGCCGCCCAGCAGGGTCATCAAGATGACGTCGCCCGACATGCTCCAATGCACGTCGCGGAGCGAGGCGACCTGGTAGATGATCGCCTTGAGCGAGCCCGCCAGCCCCGCCAGCCCCGCCGACAGCGTGAAGGCGAGGATCTTGTAGCGCGCGACCGGGTAGCCCAACGACTTCGCCCGCGGCTCGTGATCGCGGATGGCCCGCAGCACCTCGCCGAAGGGCGAGTGCACGATGCGGTAGACCAGCGCCAGCCCCAGGATCGTCAGCGTGAGGACGAGGAAGTAGAGGCTGAACGGCGACCGGAGGTCGAAGACCCCGAACAGGACGCCGCGCGGGATCTGCTGCATGCCGTCCTCGGCATGGGTCCAGGGCAGGCGCAGGAACACGAAGTAGACGAGCTGCGACAGCGCCAGCGTGATCATCGCCAGATAGATGCCCGACCGGCGCGTCGCCAGCGCGCCGAACACTGCGCCCATCAGGCTGGCAGAAATGACCCCGGTCAGGATGCCGATCTCGGGCGACAGCCCCTGTTCCTTGAGCATGTAGCCGCAGAAATACGCCGCCCCGCCGAAGAACGCGGCATGCCCGAAGGACAGGATGCCGGTATGGCCGAGCAGGATGTTGAAGGCGCAGGCGAACAGCGCCAGGCACATCACCCGCATCACGAAGACCGGGTAGATCACCTGCGGAAAGAAGGGCACGGCGACAAGCGCGGCAAGCGCGACGATCCCCAGAACGATCAGGAGGCGGCGATCCATGTCAGCCTTCCTCCCGGCCGAACAGGCCGGCGGGGCGCACGAGCAACACGATCGCCATGATGAGGAACACGATGATCGTGGAGGCCTCGGAATAGAACACCTTGGTCAGCCCCTCGACCACGCCCAGCATCAACCCGGTGATGGCGGCACCCGACACCGACCCCAGCCCGCCGATGACGACGATGGCGAAGACGATGATCACCAGTTCCGATCCCATCGAGGGGCTCACGCTCTGGATCGGGGCGGCCAGCACGCCGGCGAAGGCGGCCAGCGCCACGCCCGCACCGTAGGTCAGGGTCATCAGCAGCGGCACGTTGATGCCGAAGGCCTGCGTCAGGTCCGGCCGTTCGGTCGCGGCGCGCAGCCTCGCCCCCAGCGAGGTCCGCTCGATCAGGTACCAGGTGACGACGCAGACGGCGACGGAGGCACCGATGACGAAAAGCCGGTAAATCGGCATGAACATGAACCCGAGGTTCACCCCGCCGCGCAATTCGGCCGGCGCGGTGTAGATCTGGCCCGACGACCCGAACGCGACGCGGAACCCGCCCTCGATCACCAGCACCATGCCGAAGGTCAGCAGGAGCCCGTAGATCGGGTCGAGCCCGTAGATCCGGCGCAGCAGGAGGCGCTCCACCACGATCCCAAGGATGCCGACGATCAGCGGCGCCAGAAAGATCCCGCCCCAGTAGCCGATGCCGACCTGTTGCAGCAGCAGGAACGAGATGAACGCGCCCATCATGAAGAAGGCGCCATGGGCGAAATTCACCACCTTCACGATCCCGAAGATGATCGCCAGCCCAAGGCTCAGCACGGCGTAGAAGGCGCCGTTGACGATGCCGAGCATGATCTGGCCCATCAGCGCCGTGACCGGAACGCCGAATATCTCGACCATTGGCCGTCTCCTCCCCCGAGCCGCGATGCAAGCTTTGGCGCGCGCCTTGTTTTTACTGATCTCAACGTTACAATCGCGGCAATCGTCACATCAATGGCCGCCATGCACGAGAAACTATCCGAAACACACATCGTGGGCGAAGATACGCACCAGCAGATCGTGCGCGCCGAGGACTGCCCGCCACTGGCTCAACGCCTGCTGTCGCATGTCGGTGTCGGGAATGCCGCCCCGCCCTACCGCGTCGTGCGCACCAAGCTGAGCGGCGCCTACCTTCACGCCTGTCTCGGCGGCGAGGGCAGGATGCTGCTCGACGGGCGCTGGCGTCCGCATCGCGAGGGCATGGTCACGCTCGCGCCCGCGCATGTGTTGCACGCCTTCCATGCGGTCGCGGGCAAGCGCTGGCAGTATTGCTGGGTCCGCTACATGCCGGCCTCACCCCGGTCGTCCATGGCGGGCATGACGCCGCTGGTGGCGACGGTCGATCCAAGGCCGCTCTCCGATGCGATCCTCGGGCTTTACCACGAGATGAACAGCGGCGGCGACATCGGCGCCTGCACGCTCTGGATCGACCTGATCGAGCACTACGTCAAACGCTACACCGAACCGTTGCGCAACGAGGAGCGGTTGAGCACACTCTGGACGGAGGTGACCGCCGATCTGGGGCGGGCATGGACGCTCGACCAGCTTGCGGCCATCGCCGGGATCAGCGGGGAACATCTGCGGCGGCTGTGCCAGACCCGTCTGGGCCGCAGCCCGATGCAGCAGCTGACCTATCTGCGCGTGCAGCAGGCCGCCCATCTTCTGGCGACGACCGACAAGCGGGTGGAGGATGTGTCGTTCGAGGTCGGGTATCAGAACCCCTTCGCCTTCTCGAACACCTTCAAGCGTATGACGGGCTTTCGGCCCTCGCGCTTCCAGCGCGGCCGCAACCAGCCCCGGCCCCAAGCCTGATCACGCGCTGAGAAGGCCGCTGATACGGTTGAAATCGCTGATCAGGGTCTGGTTGTCGAAGGTGTCGACGACGCGGCCCCGGTCGACGACATAGTGGCGATCCGCGATGGTGGCGGCGAAGCGCACGTTCTGCTCGACCATCAGGATCGTGTAGCCGCGCTTCTTAAGGTCGGCCACCGCCGCCCCGATCTGCTGGACCACGACCGGGGCCAGCCCCTCGGTCGGCTCGTCCAGCAGCAGGAGTTTCGCCCCGGTCCGCAAGATGCGGCCGATGGCCAGCATCTGCTGCTCGCCGCCCGAGAGCTTCGTGCCCGGGCTCTTGAGCCGCCCTTTCAACCCCGGAAACAGGGTCAGGATCTCGTCCACGCTCAGGCCACCCTCGGCGACGATGGCGGGCAGAAGCAGGTTTTCCTCGGCCGTCAGGCTGGCGTAGATGCCGCGATCCTCGGGGCAGAAGGCGATGCCGGTCCGGGCGATCTTGTGCGACGCCAGCGATCCGGTCTCGACCCCGTTGATCCGTATCGACCCCTTGCGGCGCGAGACCATGCCCATGACCGAGCGGAGCGTCGTGGTCTTGCCCGCCCCGTTGCGGCCCAGAAGCGTCACCAGCTCGCCCGCGTTCACCGACAGCTCGATCCCGTAGAGCGCCTGACTTGGGCCGTACCACGCCTCCAGCCCGGAAATCTCGAGCACGCGTCCGGGGGACGTGTCAGACATGACCGCCTCCGAGATAGGCCTCGACGACCTCTTCGTTCGCCGCGACGCTGGCGTAGTCACCCTGGGCAAGGATCTTGCCGCGCGCCAGAACCGTGACCTCGTCGCAGATCTCGGACACGATGCCCAGGTTGTGCTCCACCATCACCACGGTCCGCCCCCTTGCGGCCTCGCGGATCAGCCGGGTGATCCGTTCCACATCCTCCATGCCCATGCCGGCCGTGGGCTCGTCGAGCAAGATCACTTCGGGCTCCAGCGCCAGCGTCGTCGCGATCTCCAGCGCACGACGGTGACCGTAGGACAGATCGCCGGCAACCACATCGGAAAGATGGGCGATGCCGACCGACTCCAGATGTTCCATCGCCACCGTGCCGTTGCGCGCCAGTCTGGATTTCCGGCTCCAGAAATCAAAGGATTCGCCGCGCCGCCGCTGCAATGCCAGCATGACGTTCTCGCGCGATGTCATGGTGTTGAACACGGCGGAAATCTGGAAGGATCGCACCATGCCCATTCGGGCGATGGTCGCGGAATCGAGCGCCGTGATGTCGCGCCCGTCGAACCGGATGGTGCCGGCGCTGGGCGTCAGGAATTTCGTCAGAAGGTTGAAGCAGGTGGTCTTGCCCGCCCCGTTGGGTCCGATCAGCGCGTGGATGCTGCCGCGACGGATCTTGAGGTCGATCCCGCCGACCGCGACGAAATCCGCGAAGCGCTTGGTCAGCCCTTCGATCTCGATGACATTGGCGGTCATGGCAGTCACCCGTGCGTTGGTGTGATGCCGGGCCGTCCCTGGCCCGGCATCGAAACTGGCAGGCCTCAGCCTTCTTCGCCCGTCACGAGATAGCAGGTGCTCTGGTGGAGCGGGCGGAACGCCTCTTCCGCCGGAATCGTCGCCACTGCCTCGAGATAGTCCCAGTCACCCTCGGATTCCTCGGGTGTCTTCACGCGCCACAGGTACATGTCATGGACCATGCGGCCATCCTCGCGGATGTAGCCCTCGGGCGTGAAGAAGTCCGAGATCGGCATCTCGCGCATCGCTTCGGAAACGGCGTCGGGCTCGTCGGTGCCTGCGGCCTCGATCGCCCGCAGGTAGTGCATGGTCGACGAATAGTTCGCCGCCTGGCTCATGTTCGGCATCGAGCCGACGCGGTCGAAGTACCGCTGCGCGAATTCACGCGACTCGTCGGTCATGTCCCAGTACCACGCATTGGTCAGCATGAGGCCCTGCGCGGCCTCCAGCCCGATCGAATGGACGTCGTTGAGCCAGAGCAGCAGCGCGGCAAGCGACTGGTCCTGGGTGAGACCGAACTCCGCCGCGGCATTGATCGCGTTGATCGCGTCGCCGCCTGTCGAGGCGATGCCGATGATCTCCGCCCCGGAGGACTGCGCCTGCAGCATGTAGGACGAGAAGTCGCTGGCCGACAGCGGGTGCCGGGCCGAGCCCATGACCTCGCCGCCTGCGGCTTCGACCACTTCGGTCACCTGTTCCTCGAGACCGATGCCGAAGGCGAAATCGACCGTCAGGAAGAACCATGTCAGCCCGCCGTTCTCGACGACGGCGTTGCCGGTGCCGTTGGCCAGCGAATAGGCGTCGTAGGCGTAGTGAATTGCATAGGGCGAACACACGTCGTTGGTGATGCCGATGTTGGAGGCGCCGTTGACGATGATGTGGCGCTCCATCTCGCGCGCGACCGCCGCGACCGCCAGCGCCGCCCCCGAGTTCGAAAGGTCGTTGATCATGTCGACGCCTTCGATGTCGAACCATTCGCGGGCCTTGGCGGCGGCCGTGTCGGCCTGGTTCATGTGATCCGAAAAGATCACCTCGATCGGCGCGCCGAGAACCTCGCCGCCGAAATCCTCGGCGGCCATGCGCACCGCCTCCACGGCACCCTCGCCTGCCAGATCGCTGTAGATGCCGCTCATGTCGGTCAACACGCCGATCCTGACGACATCATCCGAAACCTGTGCCTGCGCCGCGCCGGCGGCGATCACGCATGCACCCGACGCCAACAGGCGCCCCATATTTCCACGCATAGTTTCCTCCTCCTCTGGTTGCTGGAATTTGCCGCATTCCTAGTATTGTTATCCACTACGATACCTCCTCCTCCACTCCGTCTCCATGTGCATTCCGCAAGATAATATATTTGAAATCCACATGCGCTGGTGCGGCTGGCCCTGCGCGGTCAAGCCCGCCGGACAGCCATGAGCGACGTCCGCAACCGCGATGGGCAAGGCGCCGCCGCCGGCGCGGGTGCGCGGTTGCGGGGCGCGGACCGGGCCGGTAACCTCCGCGCAAGATGCACGCCCGCTGCCGGGACGCCGCACGAAATGCCGTCAGGCGCCCGGGCCTCATCGTCCCGCGCGGCAGGCCCTGCCTGCGGGACGCTGCACGGGGAACACCACGGTGGAGACGGAATGAGGCTGAGATACTGGACGGCTGTCGCAGCCGTCGCCTGCGTCGTGGTCGGCGTGACGCTGCGCGATGCGCCCGAGCCCGCACCCCCATCCGACGCCCCCGTGCAGGACCGCGACGACACGACGGTGCGCGACACCTTGCTGCTGGAGCCGGCACCCGGCGGCCCCTTCGCGTCGATCGTGCGCCCAGGCGACGGGACGCCGACGGCGGAGCCGCCCGTGATCTGGTCGGGCGCTGTCGCCGTCGGCGAAAGCCTCGATATCCTTCTGGCCCGGGCGGGGCTCGATGTCGCCGCGCGGGCCGAGGTCTCGCGCGCCCTCGGGTCCGAGTTCGACCTGCGCCGGTTGCAGCCGGGCCATCGCCTCGCCCTCGAGATGTCCGAAGACGGCACACCGCACAAGGCGATGCTCGAGATCGACGACGGCGTGCGGGTGGAGGCGGTCTTCGGCGCGTCAGCATCGGTGCGTCTGGTTCCCCCGGCGCTGGAGACCGTCCACCTTGCAGGTGAGACCGAGATCGGCAGCTCGATCTACGCGGCCCTCGAGGCAGCGGGCATTCCCACGCGCTTCGCGACCGACCTGGAACTGATCTTTGCCGGGACGCTCGACCTGCGGCGCGCGCTCGTCGGCGGCGAATACCTGCGCCTGTCGTGGCGCGAGAACCGTCTGGGTGCACGCACCATCGGCGAGCCTGTCATCGACTTTGCCGAACTGAGCGTCGGGGATGACCGCTACGAGGTTCTCTGGCCGGGCGATGACGCACGCCGCAGCCGCATCTTGCGCAACGGCGATCTGGTGCTGCTGTTCGATCAACCGATCAGCGGCGCGCGCCTCAGCTCTGCCTTCGGACCGCGCCAGCATCCGCTGCATGGCACCGTCCGGATGCACAACGGCGTCGATTTCGCCGCCGATATCGGCGCTGCCATCCACGCGATGAAGGCGGGCCGGGTCGCCTTCGCCGGACCGCGCCCCGGCTACGGGTTGATGGTCGAGATCGACCACGGGAACGGCATCCGCACCGTCTACGCCCATCTCAGCGCCATGGACGAAGCCATCGCCGTCGGCCGGAGCGTCGCCGCCGGCGCCCAGGTCGGCCTTGTCGGGTCGACCGGAACCTCGACGGCGCCGCACGTGCATTACGAGATCGTCGTCGCGGACAGTCCGGTGCCGCCGCTGACCGACGCGCATCTGCTCGACCCCGCGCGGGAAACGACCGAGGATGCGACGCCGCATATCGAACAGGCACGGCAGGATCTTGCGCGGCTGCTGGCGTCCCGCGCTCCCGGTGCGCCGCGTCTGTCGCAATCGCGTGCGGGCGTTCGCGGGCGCGGGCGGCGATCTCGTGCAGGCCGGGGCGCCGCTTCTTCACCGCGCGCAGCACCCGGTGCGGCGCGCGGTCTTGCGGGGGCAGGGGTCGGACATCACGGCATGGCCTAGGAACTAAGGCCGGCGCCCCTCGGACGGGAGCGGAGGTCTTGCAGATGGGCAAGGCACGCGGCGACCACCGCCTCGGGCTCCTGCGCCACGTCGATCCGCGCGGCTTCGGTGACCGGCGGGGCTTCAAGCGTCTCGAACTGACTGCGCAGCATCGCGTCGCCGCCGAAATAATGCCCATTGCGAGCGGACATGCGGGCGCGGATCGTGTCGTAATCGCCGGCGAGGTACAGAAAGGCGATGTCCGGGTCCGCCGCACGCAGCCGGTCGCGGTAGCTGCGTTTCAGGGCGGAACAGGCCAGCACCATCCCCTCGCGATCCTCGATCAGCCGCGCCAGCGCATCGAGCCATTCGGACCGGTCGGCATCGTCCAGCGGCGTGCCGTCCCTCATCTTGGCGACATTGCCCGCGCTGTGGAAATCATCCGCATCGAAGAACGGCAGGCCAAGCCGGGCGGCCACCTCGCGGCCCACGAGGCTCTTGCCGGACCCCGAGACGCCCATCACGACGATCCGCACCCGATCCGTCATGGCGCCGTCTCCTCCCATCAGGCATGCTGCCGGGCAGCCTCCTCGGCATCATGTAACGCGTAGCCGTCAAAGCGACGGGATGGAACCCGGTTCCTCGACCGGGTGCGAAATCGGCAGGCGGGCGTCGTGCGCGCCCTGGCTGCGGCGACCGCCCGCAGCACGGAACGATGTCCGGTCGATAACCGATCCGGTCGCCGGAGCGAGGCCGAACGGAAGGCGTGGCCCGTCGCCTGCATCGCTGCCATGCCGCCGATGGCGGAATCCCGCCGCCGGGTTTGAACTTTCTCGCGTCGGGCGTAGTTTACCGAACATGACACATGCCCTCACCCTCCCCGCCCCGACCGGTCCTTCGGCCTTGTCCATCACCCGCCTGACCCGCCGCGTTCCGTTCCGGGACATGCTGATGGCGGCTGTCCTTGTGGTCGCCGCCTCGGCTGTTCTGCATGCGCAGGAACGTCTCGAGGAATGGACGCAGGATTGGGTTCCCTCCGTCCTGCCCATCCCCGAAGACGCCGAGTTGCTGACCGATCGCCAGATCGGATCGAGCGCGCGCATGTTCTCCTTCTCGACGGACGAAGACGTGGACGACCTGTTCGTGACCTGGGAAAGCGCCTTGGAGGACGATGGCTTCCAGATCGACCAGGCGCCCGATGAACTTCTGGAACGGTCGATCGAATTTTCCGGCTCGGGGATCGCGAACGCCAAGATCGTCGCCGGCGTCACCGACCCGGACGGGCGCACGGTGATCGAGGTCGACGCCACGTTGCAGTGACCCGGGCGGTGGTCCCTGCACCGACAGGGAAGCGTCGCTGCTGCAGTGGCAGCGACGGTGGCGCCGCGGGTTCCGTCGGCGATGGCTCCTGCCGATCCGAAGCCCAGGTCAGGTGGCGGTGATCGAAGCCGCCCGCGATATGGGGCTTCACGATCTCGAAGAACGGTGACAGGTCGAAGTCGCGCGGTGCGAACAGGGAATGGTGCCGGATGTGCAGGATCTCCTTGCGCGCCTCGCGCGATCCCTGCCGCGCCTTGATCGTCGTGACATCGGGCAGGATCGGGTAGCGCACCGACTGGAACGCCTGCGCGATCAGCGACGAGCAGATGGCGCGCGTCGGATCGCCAGACCCGAAGGCAAGCATCCGCCGACGCCAGCGCACAGGCACCGGCGGCGTCGGCAGGAAGTAGCGCAGCAGGTCGAAGATGTTGCGCAGGTCGTACTTCAGGCCGATGCGCGCAATCATGAAGCCCGCGACGGCGCGGCGGTCCTCTTCGGTCAGCCCGACGGGGCGGCAGATCCGGGTGTTGAAGGTTGCGTATTTCGACAGCGTCACCGAAACGCAGCCTTCGCCGAGGTTGACCTCGACCAGCCGGTGGTCGCCCGCACCATCCTCCGCGTCGGGCACAAGATCACCGACATACATCGCGGCGTGCGACCACGTCGATTGCGTCAGGTACTTGATGGCGGTGGAAATGTGCTGGCCGCCTTCCACCAGAAGCACGTCGCCGGGGCGCAGGACGCGGCAGAGCGTGGCGAAATCGGACGGCGTGTAGGGCTTGTATCCCGACCTCGGCCGGTTGAGCCGGACCGCAAGGCGCCGCCCGATCCGGTCGAGGATCGTGTCCACCATGGTCTTGCTGCCGCGTGTCATCAAGCCGCCCCAAAATTGCGCACCACGATCTGAGGTGGCGGAACAGCTTGCGTCCATACATGTTTGCGCGACGCACCGGAACGTGAAACCCCTGTGCCACGCCGAAGGAGAGGGAGCGGAAAGCATGCCATCATTTTCCGCCAACCTCGGCTATCTCTGGACCGATCTGCCGCTGCCCGATGCCGTCCGCGCCGCGGCGCGCGCGGGATTTGCGGCCGTGGAATGCCACTGGCCCCATGATGTGCCCATCCGCGCCCTGATTGCCGCGCTGGCCGACACCGACCTGCCGATGCTGAGCCTGAACACCGCACGCGGCAACCTGTCGGCAGGCGAATTCGGCCTCACGGCCCTTCCCGGGCGGGAGGAGGCGGCGCGCGCCGCCATCGACGCCGCGCTCGACTATGCGGGCGCGATCGACGCCGGCATGGTGCATGTCATGGCCGGCAAGGCCGAAGGGCCCGAGGCCGAGGCCACATTCGTGGAAAACCTGCGCTATGCCTGCGACCGGGCGGGGCCGGGCCGGACGATCCTGATCGAGCCGCTCAACCAGCATGACGCACCCGGCTATTTCCTGCGCGACACCGAACACGCCCGCGCCATCATCGCCAGGGTGGGCGCCCCCAACCTCAAGCTGATGTTCGACGTCTACCATGTCGGCCGGACGGAGGGCGACGTCCTTGCCCGGCTGGCCGACCTTCTGCCGCTGATCGGGCACATCCAGTTCGCGAGCGTCCCCGACCGGGGCCCGCCGGATCGCGGCGAGGTGGATTACCCCACAGTATTCGACGCGCTCGACGCGCTGGGATGGTCGCAACCGCTGGGGGCCGAATACCGACCCGACGGCGACACCGACGCAAGCCTCGGCTGGATGGCGCCCTACCTGGCCTGACGCGGGCCGGCACGGCAACTTCTCGTTTTCCAAGCCCGCCGCAACATGCGAGAACGATCCTGAGACGGGGGAGGACAAGGTGAAGACGCAGGTCGCGATCATCGGTGGCGGGCCGTCGGGGCTGTTGCTGGCGCAGCTTCTGCACCGGTGCGGCATCGACAGCATCGTGCTGGAGCGCAAGACCAGGGACTACGTCCTGAGCCGCATCCGGGCCGGCGTGCTGGAACAGGGCCTCGTCCGCCTGATGGAACAGGCCGGCTGCGCCACCCGCCTGCATGCCGAGGGGCATGTGCATCACGGCACCCTGATCTCCTACGGCGACGAGATGTTCCGCGTCGATTTCACCGAACACACCGGCACGCCGGTCATCGTCTACGGCCAGACCGAGGTGACGCGCGATCTCTACGACGCGCGCGAGGCGTCGAGCGGGGTGACCCATTTCAACGTCGAGGATGTGACGATCCATGACGCCGACGGCGACGCGCCCCATGTCACCTATTCCGTCGCCGGTGACCGCCGCCGCATCGACTGCGATTTCATCGCCGGCTGCGACGGGTTCCACGGTGTCAGCCGTCAGGCCATCCCGCTCGACGTGCGGCGCGAATACGAGAAGATCTACCCGTTCGGCTGGCTCGGCATCCTGTCCGAGACGCCGCCGGTGAACGAGGAGCTGATCTACGCCAACTCGCCGCGCGGCTTCGCGCTGTGTTCGATGCGCAACCCGGCACTCAGCCGCTACTACATCCAATGCTCTCTCAGCGACAAACCCGAGGACTGGACCGACGAGGCATTCTGGCAGGAGTTGAAGCGCCGCATCCCCGCCGATCAGGCTGCCACGCTCGTCACCGGCCCCTCGATCGAGAAATCCATCGCGCCGCTGCGGTCCTTCGTGACCGAACCAATGCGCTGGGGCCGGCTGTTTCTCTGCGGCGACGCCGCCCATATCGTGCCGCCGACCGGCGCCAAGGGGCTGAACACCGCCGCCTCTGATGTCCACTACCTCTACACCGGGTTGCGGGAATACTACGAGACCGGCTCCCGCCGCGGCATCGACAGCTATTCCGCCAAGGCGCTTGCCCGCGTGTGGAAGGTGGAGCGGTTCAGCTGGTGGTTTTCCAGCCTGATGCACCGCTACCCCGACCAGTCGCCCTTCGACCTCAAGATGCAGGTGGCCGAGCTGGAATTCCTGCGCTCGAACACCGCCGCGCAGCAGGCGATGGCCGAGAACTACGTCGGGCTGCCCTACTGATGCCCGCATCCGAAAGGACACCGCCGATGACCGACCGCTACGAGACTGGCATGGCCACCCGCCGCGCCGTGCTGGGCGACGCCCATGTCGACCGGGCCGAGGCCGCCAAGACCGCCTTCGACCAGCCGTTCCAGTCCTTGATCACCGAAGGTGCCTGGGGCACCGTCTGGTCCGACGACACGATCAGCCGACGCGAACGGTCGATGCTGACGCTGGCGCTGCTGGCCGCGACCGGGAATTTCGAGGAGATCCCGATGCACATCCGCGCCACCGCCAACACCGGCGCCAGCGCCGATGACGTGCTGCAGGCGTTCCTGCATGTGGCGATCTATGCCGGCGTGCCCAAGGCCAACCATGCCATAAAGCTGGCCAGGCAGACCTTCGCCGAGATGGAGGATGAGGGATGAAGCCGCCCGCCGAATACTACCAGCGCGACCCGAACCGGCACCCGCCCGCGCTGACGCCCGGCTACAAGACATCCGTCGCGCGCAGCCCGCGCTATGCGCGGATCAGTCTGGAACAGACGGTGAGCGAGATCACCGGGCCGACCTTCGGCCATTCCGACATCGGCCCGCTCGACCATGACCTGATCAGGAACTACGCCACCACGGGCGATCCCATCGGAGAGCGCATCATCGTGCACGGCCGCGTTCTGGACGAGAACGCGCGCCCCGTGCCGAACACGCTGGTCGAGGTCTGGCAGGCCAACGCGGGCGGGCGCTATCGCCACAAGAAGGACACCTATCTTGCCCCCGTCGACCCGAATTTCGGCGGCTGCGGGCGCACCATCACCGACGCCGAGGGCTCCTATTTCTTCCGCACCGTGAAACCCGGTGCCTACCCGTGGCGCAACCACATCAACAACTGGCGGCCCGCCCATATCCACCTCAGCCTTTTCGGCGCGTCCTTTTCCCAGCGGCTGATCACGCAGCTTTATTTCGAGGGCGATCCGCTGATCCCGCTCTGCCCCATCGTGCAGACGATCCCCGACCCGGACGCCGTCGGGGCCCTGATCGCCCGGCTCGACATGAACGCGAGCGTCCCGCTCGACAGCATCGCCTACCGCTTCGACATCGTGCTGCGCGGGCGGCGCTCGACATTGTTCGAAAACCGGCTGGAGGGGTGAGGAGCGCCCGGAAAACGCTCCGGTGGGGCGTTTTCGGAGACGAACGGGCGAAGCCCCGGAAAGGAGATGACAGATGCAGACCCTTCCCTACCTCAAGGAAACGCCGTCGCAGACCGCCGGGCCCTATGTCCATATCGGGCTTGCCCCCGGTGCTGCGGGGTTCGACATCTACGACCAGGAACTGGGCCGCGACATCGCCGGGCCGAATGCAAAAGGTGAGCGTATCCGCATAGAGGGGCTGGTGATCGACGGCACCGGCAGCCCGATCAAGGATGTGCTGCTCGAGGCGTGGCAGGCCAATGCCGCCGGCCACTACGCCCATCCCGAGGGCAGCGGCGCGGTCGAGGACGGATTTCGCGGCTGGGGCCGCGTCATCACCGATTTCGACACCGGCGAGTGGGGCTTCGACACCGTGAAGCCCGGCCCGGTGCCCGGCCGCAACGGCACCGTGCAGGCGCCGCACATCACGCTCTGGCTCGTCGCGCGGGGGATCAACCTTGGCCTGCACACGCGCCTTTACTTCGAGGACGAGGCCGAGGCGAATGCCACCGATCCGGTCCTGAACGGGATCGAGTGGGAACGCCGCCGCCCCACCCTGATCGCCCGCCGGCGTGACGCGGGCGGCAAAGCCGTCTACAGGTTCGACATCCGCATCCAGGGGGAAGACGAGACCGTCTTTTTCGATATCTGACATGACCAAACCATGCATCATCTGCGTCGCCATCACCGGCAGCCTGCCCACGAAAGCCAACAACCCCGCCGTTCCGATCACCGTGTCGGAACAGGTGGAAAGCGCCCATGAGGCGTTCGAGGCGGGCGCCGCCATCCTCCACGCCCATGTGCGCAACGACGATGAAACGCCGTCGTCGGACCCCGAGAAATTCGCCCGCCTCAAGGAAGGGGTGGAGACACATTGCCCCGGCATGATCACCCAGTTCTCGACCGGCGGCCGGTCGGGCGCGGGCCGAGAGCGCGGCGGGATGCTGAAGCTGCGCCCCGACATGGCCTCGCTCGCCGTCGGGTCGAACAACTTTCCCACCCGCGTCTACGAGAACCCGCCGGATCTGGTGGATTGGCTTGCCGCCGAGATGCTGGTCCATGACGTGAAGCCTGAGATCGAGGCGTTCGACCTCAGCCACATCCTCAAGGCCCGGGAAATGGCCGACACGGGCCAGCTGGCCGGCACCCCCTATGTGCAGTTCGTCATGGGCGTGAAGAACGCCATGCCGGTCGACCGCGAGGTGTTCGACTTCTACATCCGCACCGTCCACCGCCTGTTCGGGCCCGACGCGCCCTGGTGCGCGGCGGGGATCGGGGCGAAGCAGATCGTGCTGAACGAATGGGCCATCGCGGCCGGCGGCCATGCCCGTACCGGGCTGGAGGACAACGTGCGGCTCGACCGCGACCGGCTGGCCCCCTCGAATGCCGCTCTGGTGCGCCGCGCCGCGGAAATCTGCGAAGCGCACGAGCGCCCCGTCGCCACCTGGGCCGAGGCGCGGCAGATCCTTGGCCTCAGGATGCCGGCCACGGCGTGACGCGACCCGACAGGTCGTGACCCCGGAGCGCAACCGTGCCACCTCACCGGGTCCATCCGTGCTGCGGTGGCACGCACTCGCGTCTTGCCAAATCCGAGTGGTTAAGTAAGGCTTCTCGCAACGCGTCCAGGCGGAGGGAGTCTCGTGGCTCGACCAGATCTGCATCCCACCGGCTGTTGCCGCTGGGACCTGCTTCAGCAGGCGTTCGAATGCGGCGCCGACCCGACGATGTCCATCGAGCATCTGCTTGACCGGACCGGCAGTCCCCCTGCCCTCCCCCTCGACACGCCACGAGCCGAGATAAGGACGCGCGACCCGAGCAGACGGTCCGGTTGATCGGATCACGCGCGTCGCCGCATCATCCGCTTGGCCGGCACGGCGACGGGTTGCCGTTGCCGACAAAACTGAGTAAATGAGTCGGAAATGGGGCCAGCCCCCGGCCAGCGTCCCCGCACCCCGTGCGGCGCCAGCGATCGAACCCTCGTTGCACTCCACGATCGCAGGCATCCCATGCACAGCAAGGCTCCATTTCCCATGCCCGGTTCCAGGCGGCGCGTGCCCCGGCCGATCCGCACCGCGCGCCTCGCGCTGTGCTGCGTCCTTGGCTTCGGCGCGACGCAGGCGCAGGCCGACGACCCGGCCGCGCGGGTCGTCGGACTTGGCGGCGCGGTGACGGAAATCATCTTCGCGCTCGGGCAAGGCGACAGGATGGTGGCGCGCGACACCACCTCCACCTGGCCCGAGACCGCGGCGGCGCTGCCCGATGTCGGGTATGTCCGCGCGCTGTCGCCTGAAGGCGTTCTGTCGGTCGATCCCGACCTGATCGTCGCCATCGAGGGCAGTGGCCCTGTCGAAGCGGTCGAGGTGCTTCACAGCGCGGGCGTGCCCTTCGTCACCGTCGCCGAAGGCTTCGACGCCGCCGCGATCCGCGGCAAGATCGAGACGGTGGCCGAGGCGCTGGGCGTGCCCGATGCCGGCAGGGCGCTGGCCGACACCGTCGAGGCGGACCTTGAAGCCGCCGTGGCCGAGGCAGACCTTGGCACGCCGCCGCGCGTGCTGTTCGTTCTGTCGATGCAGGACGGGCGCATCATGGCCGCGGGCCGGGAAACGGCCGCGGAAGGCATCATCGAACTCTCCGGCGGCGTCAACGCGCTGGAGGGGTTCGACGGCTACCAGCAGGTCAGCGACGAGGCCGTCCTGCTGTCGCAGCCCGACATCATCTTGATGATGGATCGCAGCGGCGATCACGCCGACGACGATGCCGGCGTCCGCGCCCACCCGGCCCTGGCTGCAACGCCCGCAGCCGAGATGGGGGCCATCGTGCGCCTGCCGGGCATGTTGCTGCTGGGCTTCGGCCCGCGCACGCCCGAGGCGGTGCGCGCGCTGTCGGCGGCCTTCCGGCAGACCCGGGAGTAGCACGATGGCGGTCGCGTCGAGCTTTCCGGGCGCTGCCCGAGCCCCGGCCCCCGGCGACCGGCGGCGGGCGGGGCGGCGCATGGCGCTGGGTCTGCTGGCGCTGCTCGGCATCGTCTCCATCCTCAGCCTCGGCACCGGCGCGTCGGCCACCGCGCTCTGGCCGGTCGTCGGCCAGCTGCTCCGCGGCGAGGCGATCGCGGCGCGCGACGCCATCATCCTGTTCGACATCCGCCTGCCGCGTCTCGTGCTCGGCATCCTCGTCGGCGCGTCGCTGGCCGTTTCGGGCGCGGTGATGCAGGGCCTGTTCCGCAACCCGCTGGCCGACCCCGGCCTTGTCGGGGTGGGGGCCGGCGCAGGCCTAGGGGCCATCGGCGCGATCGTGCTGGGCGCGGCCCTGCCGCTGGCTCTGCGCGACTGGCTTGGCATCTACCTCGTTCCGGCCGCGGCCTTTTTCGGCGGCTGGCTCACGACCATCCTGCTCTATCGCCTGTCGACCCATCGTGGGCGCACCTCGGTCGCTGTCATGCTGCTGGGCGGCATCGCCATCGCCGCGCTGGCCGGCGCGCTGTCGGGCATCCTGATCTACCTCGCCGACGATGCGCAACTGCGCGACCTGACGTTCTGGGGCCTCGGCTCGCTCGCCGGCGCGACCTGGGAAAAGGTCGCGGTCGCCGGCCCGCTGATCGTGCTCGCGCTGGCCGCGACGCCGTTTCTGGCACAGGCGCTGAACGCGCTGGCGCTGGGCGAAGGGCCAGCGGCGCATCTGGGCATTCCGGTACAGCGGATGAAGAACATCGCGATCCTGACCGTCGCCGCCGCCACCGGCGCCGCCGTCGCCGTCTCGGGCGGGATCGGCTTCGTCGGCATCGTGGTGCCGCACCTGCTGCGCCTGGTCATCGGGCCGGATCACCGCTGGCTTCTGCCCAACGCGGCGCTGCTGGGCGCGATCTTGCTGATCCTCGCCGACATGATCGCGCGCAGCATCGTGACGCCTGCGGAACTGCCCATCGGCATCGTCACCGCCACGCTGGGCGGGCCGTTCTTCCTGTGGATCTTGCTGCGCAACCGCGGGCTGCTTGACCTGTGATGCTGCGCGCAACCGACATCCGCGTCGCGCTGGCGGGCGCTCCGGTCCTGAACGGGACGACATTCACCGCCGAGGCAGGGCAGATCACCGCCATCGTCGGCCCGAACGGGTCGGGCAAGACGACGCTGTTGCGCGCCATGACGCAGGATCTGCCCTATACCGGCCAGATCACGCTCGACCGCGACGACATCGCGACGGTGCCGGCCTGGAAGCTCGCGATGCGGCGCGCGGTGCTGCCGCAGGCAAGCCGGATCGCCTTTCCCTTCACCGTGCTCGAGATCGTGCGCCTCGGCCTCACCGGCCGCGACGCCCCCGAAACCCGCGCCTCCGAGGCGCTGGCGCGGGTCGGGCTGGCGGGGTTCGAGGGGCGGTTCTTTCAGGAACTCTCCGGTGGCGAACAGCAACGCGCGCAACTGGCCCGCGTGCTGGTGCAGGTGTGGGAGCCGGTCGGCCCCGACGGCCCGCGCTGGCTGTTTCTGGACGAACCGGTTGCCAGCCTCGACATCGGACACCAACTGGAGGTGATGGACCTGATGGCCGATTATGCCGCGCGCGGCGGCGGTGTCGTGGCGGTGATGCACGACCTGAACCTGACCGCGATCTACGCGGCCTCGGTCGCGATGCTGGTCGGTGGCCGCGTCGTGGCGCAAGGCGCGCCCGCCGAGGTGCTGACCGATGCCACCCTCAGCCACGCCTATGGCTGCGCGCTGCGCGTGAACACCGCGCCCGCGCCGCCCGCGACCTACCTGCTTCCCCACATGGCCCGCGCTGCGGGCTGACAATCACCCGGAAAGGAGACCACCGAGATGTATCTTGCGATGAACCGCTTCACCGTCCGTCCCGAGAACGCCGACGCCTTCGAGGCGCTGTGGCTGAACCGCGACAGCCAGCTGAAGGAGATGGAGGGCTTCGTCGAGTTCCACATGCTGAAGGGCCCGGTGCGCGACGACGGACTGATCCTCTACGCCTCGCACACCGTGTGGGAGAGCGAAGAAGCGTTCCGGGGCTGGACCCGGTCCGAGCAGTTCCGCAAGGCCCATGCCAACGCGGGCGGGACCGGCAAGCTGCACGAAGGCCACCCGAATTTCGAGGGCTTCACCGCGATCCAGCATATCGCGAAAGACGCCGCCGCCTGAGACTGCCGCGCGACCCGGCAAGAAAAAACCGCCGCGGGCCATAGGCTCGCGGCGGTTTTCGTTTGCGTGATGACTGGCTCAGAACCTGAAGCTGGCCGAAAGCTCGAGGCTGCGGCCGGTTTGCGCCAGACCGTTGGGATAGATGGTGTACTCCTCGTCCAGCGCGTTATCGAGCCCGATGCGGAAGGTGCCGCCCGCAAGCGGCCCGCGATCGGGCGCCCAGGTGGCGAAGAGGTCGAGCAACTGATACGCCTCGCCCGGCGTCGCGCCGGAGGGAACACGGTCCTGCTCGGCGGCGAAGGTCGCACGCGCGCCCAGTTCCCAGCCGTCCCAGGGCCGCACCCCGGCCTCGAGCGTCAGCCGGTCCTGCGGGATCGAGCCGAGCCAGCCGCCATCGTCGTTCTCGCCCCGCGCGATGCCGAGGCCGCCGCCCAGGAACCAGGCCTCGGCGTCGTAATCCACCTCGGCCTCGAAACCCCAAAGCGTCGCGCTGGCGACATTGGCGCTGGTCGTGGTGCCGGCGAAGATGTCGACCTGCTGCTCGATGTAGTTGTCGACCGAGGCGTGGTAGACATTGGCGCCAAAGCTCAGCCGGTCGCCGCCGCGGAACACGTCGCCCGCGTCGAACCGGGCGCCGATCTCGACCTGGGTCGACTCCTCCGGTTCCAGGTTCGGGTTCGGGACGAAGAAGTTGTCGGGTGGGAACCCGAACGGATTGCCGGGGAAATGCAACCCGCTGTTGTAGAACTCGCTCAGCGACGGCGCGCGGAAGGCGCGCGAGACATTGCCGAAGATCTGCCAGCTCTCGTTGGGCCGGTAGCTCACCCCGAGGCGCGGCGACAGGAACTCCTCGCTGACGGCGGCCAGGGTCGGATCGTTCGGGTCACGCTCGTAGCTGTCGAAGCGCACCCCCGCGATCAGGTCCAGCCGCTGGGTCACGCCCAAGGTCGCTTCGGCGAAGACGCCCGTGGTCGTCGCCTCGGCATTGGGAAAGGCCAGACGCGGCGCGCCGTCGCGCAACCCCTCCTGCGTGTCCTGGAACGTCTCGAACCCGTAGACGAGGTCGATGGGAAAACGCCCGCCGAAGCTGGAGCGGTTCACCACCTCGAGGCCGAGGGTGTCGTAGCGCGTCTCGTCCACACGCGGCGCGGAGACGCGCGATTCCGTGATGTCCAGCCGGTTGGCGTAGAACAGGACCGACAGGTCGATCAGATCGTTTCCGGTGGGCGCGTAATCCCAGCTCAGGCGGAGATCCTGCACATCCGCGTCACGATCCACCACCGGGTTTGAGGTGCCGGGGCCGGCGTTGGAGTTCGACGGCACCAGCGTGTCGTCGCGGTAGATCGAATAGCTCAGTTCAATCCGATGATCGGCGTTCGGCTCAAAGCCAAGCTTGATCATGCCGTTGCCCTGGTCGATCTCGGAGAAGGGCACCGCTGCCCCGTCCCCCGACTCGAGGTCTTCTGTGACGCTGCGACCGCCGAGGAACAGCAGCGCGTCCCACGCGCCCCAGTCGGCGTAGACGGTGCTCGAGGCGCTCACTTCGCCGCCGTTGGTCCCGTAGCCCAGCGTCACCCGCCCGCCCATGGTCTGGCCCGGCGCCAGCAGGTCGGCGGCATCGACCGTCTCGACCGAGATCACGCCGCCCAGCGCGCCCGAGCCGAACAGCGTCGAGCCGCCGCCGCGCACGACCTCCACCCGCTGCACCAGCGCCGGATCGACGAAGAACCGGCCGCGGTGCGCCTGCCCGAAGTTGAAGCGCCCGCCATCGAAGCGCAGCACGATCTGGTCGTCGGTGAAGCCGCGGATGTTCGGCTCCTGCGACAGGCCGCGCGGGCCGCCGCCGATGCTGACGCCGGGCATGTCGCCGATCAGCTCCTCGAAGGTGCCGGCCTGGCGGTCGGCCAGTGCCGCGCCCTCGCGCACGGTGACGGCGACCGGCGTATCGAGCAGCGCGCGGTCATCGCGGAAGGCCGAGCCGAGCAGGATCGTGTCGAGCGTGAAGCCGAGCTCCTGCGCCCCGGCCGGGCCGGTGACGGCGGCAAGCGCCGTCGTGAGCAGTAGAATGCGTTTGTGCATGTGGTCCCCATGTCATTGGCAGGTGGTGGCGGATGGTCGCGAGCCTGCCGACATGGTGGGGGCGCCTGATCTCTTGCTGCGGTAGTATTCCCGATAATTTTTGTCAAGTAAGCGGCACGGGATGCCGTCGCGGGTGTTACCGGCCCCGCACGGTGACGTTGAAATTCCGCTGTGCGCCCGGCGGCGGCGGCGGGAACGGGGCCGCCCGCTGGATATGGGCCAGCGCGATCCGGTCGAACTCGGCGCTGCCCGAGGATTGCGCCACCTGCACCGCGGCCAGCCCGCCGCCCGGTGCGACGGCGAAGGCGATGATGGCGGAGCCATCGAAACGCGCACTGGGACGCGGCAGGCGGCCAAGGTGACGGTTCACCTGCTGCGGGTAGGCCGCGATGGCGCGGCCGTCGCTGGCGCTCTGCGCCGCGCCGCCCTGCGCGGTCTGCGTCGCCGTGCCCTGCGGCGCGCCGCTGGCCTCGCCCGCGCGCGCGGCCTGCGCGGCGGCACCGGCCGGAGGCGCGACCTCGGCCGGCCGCTCGGGGCGCGTCGGCGGGGTCTCGGCCGTCTGCGCCGGGCGCTCGCCCCGCGGCTGCGGGCGCGGGGTGTCGGCGTCGGGCGTCTGCGGCTCGGGCCGGTCCCGCGCCACGATCCGATCAGGCGGCGCCGTGGGGCTTTGCGTGTCCGGCTCGGCGCGGGCGCTGGCCTCGGGCGGATTGGGCGCGGCGGGAGTGGTCGCTTCGACCGGCGCGGCTGTCACGACGGCGGGAAGGTCCGGCAGGTTGGGAACGGCGACAGGCGCAGCATCGGCCGCCGCCGGTGTCGGCGTCACAACGTCGGCGCGCGCGGTTTCCTGCGGTCTCACCGCCTCAATCACCGGCGCCGGCGCCGCTGGTGCCACTGTGGCTTCCGGGGTCGATGTCGGCGCCAGATCGGGCAAGGCCACCGCCTCCGCTTCGGTCGTCACCTCCGACGGGCCGAACCTGCCGACGGCCGCATCCTCGAAACTGTTGCCGATCATCGCCAACTGCGCCGGCCCGCCCGCCAGCGAGGCAGGCGGAGCGGGCGCCAGAACGATCAGGCCGCTGGCATGCAGCGCGACCGACACCGCCGATGCAAAGACCGCGACGGCGGGCGCGCGCAGCCTCATTCCAGCCCCCGTTCGGTGACGATCCACACCTCCTCGGCCCCCGCCGCGCGCAGGTTGGCGGCGATCCCGACCAGATCGCGGGCGGGCAAGGCGCGGTCGGGCACGAGGCGCAGGGCCACCGTGCCGCGATCTTCGGACAGCCGGGCCGCTAGATAGCTTTCGGACGTGATCTCGGCGCCGCGATAGATCATCGTGCCGTCGGCGCGGATGACGGCGGCATCGGGCGGCGCGCGGCCCTCGATCCGGGCGGCCTCCACCAGGTCGACCGATCTGTCTAGCGTGGGCGCGATGGCGGCGGCGACCAGAAAGAACACCAGCATCAGGAACACGATGTTGATGAGCGCGATCATCGGCTCGGCGCGGCGGCGGGATCGGGCGGGGGCAAGGGCCATGGCGCTAACCCAGCACCGAGACGGACAGCCAGGTTTCACCGCGCAGGCTGACCAGCAGGTCGACCAACCCCTGCGAACTCACCTCCGCGTCGAGCGTGACCAGCAGCGTGACGGTCTGTCCTTCGGCCTCGAACCCGGCAAGGGCTTCGGGCAGCGCGTCGAGGGGCACCGCCTGCCCGTTCAGGCGCAGCCCCGCGACCCCGAGTTGCAGGAAGATCGGCGGCGGCCCGTCGCTGGCCGCACCGCCGCCCGCGTTCATCAGCGGCAGTTCGGCAAAGCGGGTGAAGGTGGAACTGAGCATGAAGAACAGGAGCAGCAGAAAGATGATGTCGATCAGAGAGGTCAGCGCGACGGGGCGGCGCCGGAAGCCGCGGCGCTCAACCGGCATGGGCCAGCCCCCCGACCGGGGACGCGGCGCCGCGCCGGGACGCGCCGCGCGGCGGCAGCGGGTGGAACAGCGCCTCCAGCGCCGCGTCGGCCGCGGCCCGCTCGCGCGCCGCGCGGCTTTCGAACCAGGTCAGCACCAGCGCGGTCGGCATCGCCACCGCCAGCCCCGCAGCCGTGGTCAGGAGCGCCACCCAGATGCCGCCCGCCAGCACCGACGGGTCGACGGCATCGCCCGCGTCCTGCAGCGCGCGGAAGGCGTCGATCATGCCCAGCACCGTGCCGAACAGCCCCAGCAGCGGCGCCACCTGCGCGATGCTGTCGAGCAGCCGGAACCCGCGTTCCACCGCGGCCAGCCGCGCCTCGGCCATCGCGATCAGGCGCGGCTTCAGCGCGACATCTCCGTCGACGGCGGCGCGCAGGATCGGGGCGAGGTGGCTTTTGCTGCCATTCAGCGCGGCCAGGGCATCGCCCTGCGCGCCGGCATCACAGGCAGCCAGCGCCCGGTCGATCCCGCCATGCCGACCGACGCCCAGCGCGTGGTACTGCCAGAGCTTGAACAGGACGACCGACAGCACCAGCACCGACAGGAACAGCAACAGCGCGATGACAGGCCCCCCAAGCTCGATCAGCGCGGTGAGGCGGGAGGGGATCAGGTCGAGGGCCATCAGCCGATCACCTCCACATCGGAGCGGCTGTTCAGGCGAAGCGCGCCGCCGCAATCCTGCGAGCCGCCGCACTCGGACACGCCATTGATCAGCACGCGACCAAGGGCGGCGCAGTCGAGCCCCGGAATGTCGAACTGCCGCACGCGCGGGACGCCGGCAGGCAATGCGCCGAAGTCGAACAGCGTCAGGCGCTCGACCCGTCCTTCGGTGTCGATCAGCACGGTTTCGAGCGACAGGGCCTCCAGACCCGTGTCGAATCCGTTCTCGGCCATGAAGGTCAGGCGGCAGGCGCCGTCCAGCGGATCGACCCGGTTCAGCTCCAGCGACAGGGCTGGCGCCGCATCCGCCTGCGCCAGCGCAGGGGCGGCAAGGATGAGACAGGCAAGGGCGCAAAGGGGCAGGCGCATGGTCACTCCGGGGTCCAGAAAGGCAAGTGGCTTTGGCTGGCACCGGAACGGGCTTGCGCGAAAAGGGGCGGTATGGCGCGCGCCCCTCTTGCGCCTGATACGAAAGGCGATAAAAACTGTCAAGAATTGCCAGGTCCGGCGCCTGCCCGCGCCCACCCCGCCCAACCTCCGAACCCGAACAGGTGAGAGACATGGACGTGGCAGACAGCAAGACCCGTGACAAACCGACCGCCGCCGCCATCCGCGCGGCACTGGCCGAGAACACCGGGCTGCGCGCCCGCGACTTTGCCACAAGTCTCGGCATCACCGAGGCCGACCTGGTCGCCGCACAGGTGGGTCACGGCGTCACCCGCATCTCGGCGCGGCCCGACGACCTGATGCCGGCAGTCGCCGGGTTGGGCGAGGTCATGGCGCTGACCCGCAACGCGGCCGCCGTGCACGAGCGCACCGGCACCTATGACGACTGGCACCCCGGCCCCCATGCCGCGATGATCCTCGGGCCCGAGATCGACCTGCGCATCTTTCCCGCGCACTGGGTGCATGGCTTCGCGCTGCACACCGAGACCGACAAGGGGCTGTCGCGCAGCCTGCAGGTGTTCGACGCCACCGGCGCGGCGGTGCACAAGATCCATCCGCGCGCGGGCACCGACCTTGCCGCCTGGGATCGTGCGGTGACGGCGCTGGCGAGCGGCGACACCTCGGACATGCTACGCCTTGATCCGCCCCGCGCGCCGGAAACCGCCCAAAGCCGCCCCGACAAGGTGGAGGAGCTGCGCGCGAGCTGGGCGACGATGACCGACACCCACCAGTTCCTGCGGCTGGTGTCGCGGCTGAAGATGAACCGGCTGGGCGCCTACCGCATCGCGGGCGCGCCCTTTGCCGTGCCCCTGCGGCCCGAGGCGCTGAACGACGCGCTGATCGCCTGCGCGGCCGGTGCCGTGCCGCTGATGATCTTCGTCGGCAATCGCGGATGCATCCAGATCCACTCCGGCCTGATCACCACGCTCAAGGCGATGGGGCCGTGGCAGAACGTGCTCGACCCGCGGTTCAACCTGCATCTGCGGCTCGACCATGTGGCCGAGGTCTGGCTGGTCGAGAAACCCACCCGTCGCGGCCCCGCCCTGAGCATCGAGGCCTTTTCGGCGGACGGCGCGCTGATCTTGCAGATGTTCGGCTACCGCAAGGAAGGGCAGGAAGACGCAGACGCCTTTGCCGCCCTGACGGGGCCCTTGCCCCGGCTCGCGCACGCGCCCTGAGCGGCTCCACCGTCGGCGCCATGAAACCTTGCAGCGGCGCCGCGTCGGGGCGTGCCGCCGCCGGGCGGGGCCGATGTCGCCGGCGCAGTGACCGGACATCGGCCAGACCGGCGCGGCAGGGCGCAATTCGCCGGTAAGTCTGATTTTTCTGGTGCGCGCCGCGGCATTCGCCGTGCGCCCCTAGATGGCCATGCTATATCTGGGGCATGGACATCGTCATCGTCACAACCATTATCGCGTCGCTGTTCCTCGTGATCGGCGCGGCAGAGCCTCTGGCCGCGCGCCTGGGGCTGCCCAACAGCGTTATCCTCGCGGTTCTGGGCGTGCTGATCGGGCTTGGCGCGATCTTCTTCCTGCGCACCGAGCTGACCGATGTGTTGAACCCGGCGGCCGAGGCGATCCTCGGGCTGCCGATCCGGTCGAACGTGTTCCTCTATGTCTTCCTGCCGACGCTGCTGTTCCAGGCCACGCTCGGGATGAACCTGCGGCGGATGCTGGATGACTGGGTGCCGATCCTGGTGCTGGCCGTCGTCGCGGTCGTGGTGGCGACGCTGGGGATCGGCTACGCGCTGTCCTTTGCCAGCACGCTGCCGCTGGCCGCCTGCCTGCTGATCGGCGCCATCGTGTCGACGACCGATCCTTCGGCGGTGGTGTCGATCTTCCGCTCGATCTCGGCGCCGCGGCGGCTGGCGCGGATCATCGAGGGCGAGAGCCTGCTGAACGATGCCGCAGCCATCGCGCTGTTCGGCCTGTTCATGGGCTACATCATGCTGGGCGCGCCCGATCCCGACCTGGGCGAGGCGCTGGCGCGGTTTCCGCTGCTGATCGTGGGCGGCGCGCTGACCGGCTGGATTGCGGCGCGCCTGGGCATCTGGATCATGGCGCAGTTCGCGCAGCACGAGCGCGCGCAGATCTCCATCTCCGTCGCCCTGCCCTACCTGGCCTACATCGGGGCCGAACAGAGCATCGGCGCCTCGGGCGTCATCGCCGTGGTCGCCGCCGGGCTGACGCTGAACCTGACCGGGCCGGGGCGCCTGCCGCCGCAGGCCTGGACCAACCTGCGCGAAATCTGGGATCTGCTGGCGCATTGGGCCGGGGCGCTGATCTTCATCCTCGCCGCCCTGCTGATCCCGCGGATTCTGGAGCAGGTGCAGATCGGGGATTTTCTTCTGATCGGCGTGGTCATCGTGGCCGCCATCGCGGCGCGGATCGTGATCCTGTTCGGGCTGCTGCCGCTGCTGACCTATGCGCGCATCTCGCCCCTGGTCGAACGGCCCTACCGCGTCGCCATCCTGTGGGGCGGGTTGCGCGGCGCGGTGACGCTGGCGCTGGCGCTGGCCGTGACCGAAAGCTTTCGCGTCCCGATCGAGGTCAAGCGCGTCGTCGGCATTCTTGCCACCGGCTTCACCCTGTTCACGCTGATCGTGCAGGGCACCACGCTGCGCTGGGTGATCGGGCGCCTGGGCCTCGACCGGCTGTCGCCGATCGACGAGGCGCTGTCGCGTCAGGTGGTCGCCGTGGCATTGCAGACCGTGCGCGAGGATCTGGCCAGAACCACCGAGAACTACGACCTCCCGCGGGAGATCGTGAGATCCGAGGCGAAGCGGTTCGGCGAACGGCTGGACGACGCGGTGAAGACCGCCGAGGCCAGTGCCGACATCCTCGACCGCGACCGGATCACGCTGGGCCTGATCGCGCTGGCGGGTCATGAGCGCGACACCATCCTTGCGCGGGTGCGCGAACGCACCATCTCCGCGCGGATGTCGGAACAGGTGCTGTCGGACGCCGACCGCCTGATCGAGGGGGCGCGCACCAACGGGCGCAACGGCTACCAGCGGGCGGCGCGGCGCAGCGTCGCCTATGGCACCGGGTTCCGGGCGGCGGTGCTCCTGCAAAGCCGGCTGGGCCTGTCTGCACCTTTGGCGCGGATGACCGCCGACCGGTTCGAGCTGCTGTTGTCCCGGCGCCTGATCCTGCACGATCTCGACGGGTTCATCGACGGTCGCATCCGCCGCATCCACGGGCGCCGGGTCGCCGACCTGCTGCAGGAGCTGCTGACCCGCCGGGTCGAGGCGGTCGAGACCGCGCTCGACGGCCTGCGCCTGCAGTATCCGGGCTATGCCGAGGAACTGGAACGCCGGTTCATCCGGCGCACCGCGCTGAGGCTCGAGGAACGCGAATACACCGCCATGCGCGAGGACGGCCTGATCGGCTCGGAGGTCTACACGACCCTGATGCAGGATCTGACGGCCCGCCGCGCGGCGGCGGAGGATCGGCCGCGGCTCGACATCGCGCCGCAACGGACCGAACTGTTCCGGCAGTTTCCGCTGTTTGCGGATCTCGACGACGCCGCCCTGAAACGACTGGGGCGCGCATTCCAGACGCGCTACGTCAATGCAGGCGACGTCATCATCCGCAAGGACAGCCCGGCGAAAAGCGTGTTCTTCATCGCGTCGGGCGCGGTCGAGCTGGAGGTGGCCAGCCAGACCTGGCGGCTTGGACGCGGCGAGATGTTCGGACAGCTGGCTGTGTTGATGAACAAGACGCGACGGGCCGAGGTGCGCGCGATCGCCCCCTCGACGCTGCTGGTGCTGGACGAGGAACGGTTCCGGCGGCTTCTGTCGCGCAGCGAGGCGCTGCAAGACGCCGTGCGCGCCAGCGCCGCCAAACGCGGGATCAAGCCCGAAGACCTGCTGGCGGACATGCAGCGCGCCTCGTGACGGGGCCGGCGGACGCCGCGCCTCGAGACTCCCGATGGTCCCGACGCCGAAGGTCACAGCGCCACCGTGCGGCAGCGTTGCGCCATCGTGCGGAAGCGTGCCGAGGCCGCCGGTCGCAACCGCGACGACCCGGTGCAACAGTTGGCCAAACGGATGCAAACACACAAACCGGTGAATTGGTTTCCATCATCGAAGCCAGAAATGTCGGTCGGCGGCTTTTCGCCGGCACGATATCGCCCGGAGACGGACGATTTGCGGGAATCGCCAGCATGTGTTGCCCTTGGAGGGTCTCAATCGAGAGGATGACACAATGGAAACCTGGACGAACGTTTGCGTGGTTCCGTGCGTCAGTACCACCGGAGATCCGATCACCGTGATCGGACAGACCCGTGCCGATCATGCAGGGCAATCCCCGGTTTCAGCGCGAAACCGCGCTGTTGTTCAACGGTTTGTGCTGGGCAACAGTGCGCCGGTCATGCCGCTTGATTCAGACAGCTTCATGCTGCCTGACACATATGAAATAATGACCCGCCGTTAGGGTCATCGTACCGATTTTCTGGATCTGACGCCCGCCTGGTCGCAAGAGCCACGGCGAAGGCGCGGAAAGGACTGTGCCCGCGATACCCAAGCGCATCACGGCGGCTGACGGTGAAACCGTCAGGGCATCATGGAAGGTGGAATGACAGTGGCGAAACCCGGCGGCTCCGCCACTGTCGAGGGTCTCAAAAGCCGTAGGCCAGCCCATAGTGACTGTGCAGATTGCGACCGTAGTCCGGGTCCGACCAGGGCTCTTCATCCCGTGCGAAGGTCGGGCCGGCCTCGAGCTGGTCGCGCGTGATGTTGACGACATAGCCGCCGACGCCGGTGTCGTATTTCAGCGCGGCCCATGGCAGCGGGTGATAGCGCTCTCCGATGCCGAGGAAGCCGCCGAACGACATCACCGCGTAGGGAACCTTGCCTGAAATCTTGTCCACGACGAAACAGTCGACGCTGCCCATGTGCTCGCCATCGGGGCCGTAGACCTTCGTCCCTTCGACCTTGGTCGAGGAAATCAGGCGCGACGTCTCGTCGACGTGCTCGTCCACGCCGGCGAGGCCGGATGCTGTGTTGGTCCTGTCGGTCATGTCCATGCTCCTTTGCTTGGAGTATGTCTCAACCTGCGACGGGCGCATGTGTTCCGAGGGGATCTGACCGCGGCGACACTCCGCCGATCCTGCATCCGCCGAATGGCCCCGCCTGGCCGACCGCGCCGCGTCCAACACGGGCACGACGGCGATTTTCCCTCTGACTTGCGTCTTCATGGAACGCCGCAGGCGGCCGGCGGTTGGGGTTGCGCCACACAACGGATCTGCAGGAAAGCCGGAGGTCAGACCCATCCATGCCCCAATTCATTGCGCAGAACGTCGACAGCATCGGGCTTTTCATTGACGTGCTCATGGTGGTGATCTGGGCGGTCTACCTTCAGATCTTTCTCGTCAGTCACCTGCGCCAGTCGCGCAGCGTCCTGCACATCGACATCGGGGCAGCCGATGGCGAGCGGTCGCGCTGCCTTGTCACCAATCTCAGCTCCAACCCGCTCTACGTTCAGGGGGTCGTCGCGGAACTGACCAAGGACGGGTCTTCGACGCGCGTGATCGTCACCGAGCGGGAGGAGATCGACCAGACCGATGTTTCCGACCCGCTGGCGCGCACCAACCGCGGCACGTTGCATCCCGGGCAGACCGTCGACATCGGGTCCCTCGCCGATGTGATACGGCGCGCGTGGATCAGGCTGGAACAGGAGTGGTCGGTCGACAGGATCGACACTGTCACCGTCACTGTCATCGCCATCTCGGGGCAGGCCGAGCGGGTGGTCGGCGCAAGCAAGACCTTTGACGCCGAATTCGTGCGCGACCAGACGCATTTCGTGCCGCAGAGCCTGCTGACCAAACAGATGCGCCCCAACCGCGCGCGTGCCGCGTTTCGCGAGGTCCTGCACGAGAAGGCCGTGGAATAGGCGGCAGACCTTGCGCCTGACCCTGGCCGATCCGCGATGGACCGGAGCGTGACGCCGACCCCGCAGCCGCGACGGCGCCTCGGACGCCGTCACGGCGGGCGTGGATCTCGGCGACGGCAGATGCCGTCGTCCTGTCCCACCGTCGCATCCTTGGAGTGTCCCTCATCTGCACGAAGAACCCCGTTCGAGGCGCCTAGCAGCTGGTGGCGACGGCGACGGGCAGCAGCGAAATGGCCGTCGCGGCCACCCCGATCCACGCGCCGGCGCGCGGAAGCCAGCTGGCAAGCCGGTCGTCCGCCGTGCTTCGCACCGCAAGCAGCAGCGCCAGTGCCGCCGCCAGGGCAACAAGCCATCCGGCCCAGAGCGCCAGGTGATGCAGGCTCAGGCCGCCCACGACCTGCACGCCTTGCCAGCCCAGGTTGCACCCCGCGCCGTGCAGCGCGTAGACCAGCGCAAAGCCGGTGGCCCAGATTGCAGGCCCGGCGATGACAAGGGCCAGCCATCTCATCCCCACACCCCCTGACCGATGACGACCGCGGCGGAAATCGCGGCGATGGCCGCGGCGAAATCCTGCCAGAGCCGCCAGCCGGGCAGCGCACCGGCATGGTCCCGCCCGATCTCGCGCCGGCGCGTCTGGTGGTGAACGAAGGCCGCGCCGCCCGCCGCCATCAGCGCATGCAGGGCGACATAGCCGGCCAGCACCCCGCGCAACGCGTCACGGGCATGGCGCGTCGGATCGTCCATCCAGCCCCAGGCAAGTGCCGCCAGCGCCAGAAGGGCGACCAGATTGGCCGCCGCCCCCACAAGCGCGACCATGCCCACACCGCGACCGCGCGGCTGCCGCGCGTCGGCCAGCCGCGCAAGCGCCGCCGCAACGACCAGCGCCACCGCCGCCCCCGCCACCAGACCCGCCGCCGGCAGGGCGTCGGCCTGTGCCGCAGGGGCGGGCCAGTTCGGTGCGACCACATGCAGGAAGCCCACGCCGAACAGCAGCGACGCGAAGAACGTGCCATCGGCGATCAGGAACGCGACCACGCCGCTCCAGACCAGGGTGCGGCGGCGCAGCCGTTGATCCGGCAACTCCACCCCCGGCGCGACGGGGATCGGCCCGGTCGGTGATTGCAGCACCAGACCCCTTGCCCAGACCCAGATCAGGGCCGCGACGACCACAAGCGACAGCGGCGCGACCCAGTAGAGCCCGGCCAGCATCAGGAGCACGAAGCTGCCGATGGACGCCGACAGGACCAGCGGCAGCGCGGTGTTGCCGGGCAGGATCGCCACATGATCGAGCCGCGCGCTGCCGACACTGGTGACGAGCAGCTCGCGCCGGTCGCGGGGCGCGCCGGGCAGCAACCCCTCGCCGCGCGCCAGCGGCAGGATCGAGGCGGAGGCGCCGGCATCCGCGTGGCGACGGCTTGGCAGCGAGGCGAAATTGTAGGCGGGCGCAGGATGCGGCATCGCCCAGTCGAGCGTCGGCGCGCCCCAGATGTTGCGCCGTGCCCGCTGGCCCAGCGTCGTCTGCAAGATCAGGTCGAGCGCGAACAGCGCGAAGCCGATCGCCATGACGAAGCCGAAGATCGACGACGTGAGGTTGAGCCAGACCCATTCGGGATTCCCGGTGTAGACATCCACACGCCGCCGCATGCCCAGCAGCCCGGTCAGGTGCATCACGAAGAACGTGCCGTGAAACCCGATCAGGATGGTCGCGAAGGCGGCCTCGCCCAGCCCCTTGATACGGGCGCGGCCGGTGATCTGCGGCATCCAGTAGGCCCCCGCCGCCAGCAGCGGAAAGACGAACCCGCCGATCAGGACGTAGTGCAGATGCGCCACCACGAAATGCGTGTCATGCGCCTGCCAGTTGAAGGGAACGACCGCCAGCATCACGCCGGTCAGCCCGCCCATCACGAAAGTGAGGAAGAACCCCAGGATGTAGTACATCGGCAGGTGCAGCTGCGGCCGGCCCTTCCACATCGTGGCGATCCAGGCGAAGATCTGCACCGCTGTCGGCACGGCCACCAGCAGCGAGGCCGCCGAGAAGAACCCCAGCGCCATGTGCGGGATGCCGACGGTGAACATGTGGTGCACCCACAGCCCGAAGCTCAGGAACACCAGCCCCAGCACCGCCGCGACGATGGCCCCGTAGCCGACGATCTCGGTCCGGCACATCACCGGGATGATCGTCGTCAGCGCGCCGGCCGCCGGCAGGAAGATGATGTAGACCTCGGGATGGCCGAAGAGCCAGAACAGATGCGCCCACAACAGCGGATCGCCGCCGCGCGCCACGTCGAAGAACGGCCAGCCGAAGGCGCGTTCAAGCTCCAGCAGCACCGACGCGAGGATCAACGGCGGGAAGCCCACCAGCATCATCGCCGCGGTGCCGAGCATGTACCACGCGAACAGCGGCATCTGCGTCAGCTTCAGCCCCGGCGCGCGCTGGCGCAGGATGGTGACGGTGATCTCCACCGCCGCCGCCAGCGCCGATATCTCGACGAAGGTCACCCCCAGTAGCCAGATGTCGGCGTTGACGCCGGGGGAATGGGCGGCGCTGGACAGCGGCGTGTACATGAACCAGCCGTCCCGCGGCGCCACCCCGAACAGCAGCGCGATCAGCATGATCAGCCCGCCGAAGAGATAGCACCAGTATCCCAGCGCCGTCAGGCGTGGAAACGCCATGTCTCGCGACCCCAGCAGCTTTGGCAGCAGGTAGATGCCCAGCCCTTCCAGCATGGGAATGGCGAAGAGGAACATCATGATGCTGCCGTGCATCGTGAAGATCTGGTTGTAGATCTCCGTATCCAGAAACGCCCCGGCGGGCGTCGCAAGCTGGGCACGGATCAGCATCGCCAGAATGCCGCCGATGGCAAAGAACACCAGCGCCGTGCCCATGAAGCGCAGCCCGAGCGAGGTGTGATTGACGGCCGTCACATGCCCCCACCATCCCGGCGCGTTCGACCAGACGCGATCAAGCTCCCGGTGCAGGCCCAGCGCGCGTTGCGCCGGGTTGGGCGGGATGGTTTCCACGGCATCGCGCGGAGCGGCATCGGTGCGCGCTGGATCGGGTGTGGCGACATCTGTGGCGCCGGGTCGGACGGAACGGATCATCGGCCTTCTCCGTCGGTGGGGGCCTCAGGGGGTGTTTCCGCCTCGATCCCGGCCAGCGTCGCGTCCCAGTCCTGCGGCGCGACGACCCTCACCTCGAACTGCATGGCGCTGTGGTCGAGGCCGCAGAACTCGGCGCAAAGCCCGCCCATCCGGCCGGGCGCGTCGGCCTGCAGCCGCAGCCGGTTGGTCCGGCCCGGCACCGCGTCCATCTTGCCGGCCAGTTGCGGCACCCAGAAGGAATGGATCACGTCGTCGCTGGTGATAAGCATGTCCACCGGCCGACCGGCCGGCAGGATCAGCAGATCCGTGGTTTCCACCGGGCCGTCCGGTCCGGGGTGGCTGAAGCGGAACCCCCATTGAAAGGCTGTGGCATGGATTTCGACCGCGCCATCGTCGCGCGGCAAGATCCGCTCGCCCACCCATATCCCCGCGGCAAGCGTGACACCGAGCACCCCGAGCGAGAAGACGATGCCCATCCCGAAGGTCCAGCGCCGCTCGGTGACGGCGCGCGGCGCCCCGAAGCCCATCGCCACAAGGACGACGACCATCAGGGTCAGCACCCCCGACGCGCCGGCAAGCCCCCACCAGAGCCACGCGATGTCGTTGGCGACAGGGCCCAGGGGGTTCAACGCCGAGACGTCGCCGCCACATCCCGAGACCGACAAGGGAACTATCGCCGCACCAACGCGCTTGATCAGGCGAACCCCCACGGACGGAGACCAGCCATGCCCGACGACGACACCGAGGACAAGATCACCTTCATCGACCCTGTGGATGAACGACGCTCGCTCAACCTCAAGGGATCCAAGATGGCCCTGGCCGGGCATCCGGTTCATGCCATGCTGGTGGCGTTTCCCATCGCCCTGACCATGAGCGTGCTGGGCGCCGACCTGCTGTACTGGTGGAGCGGCGATGCCTTCTGGGCGCGCGCGGCCGGCTGGGCGACGTTCGGCGCCTTCCTGATGGCGGTGCTTGCCGCGATCACCGGCACCATCGAGCTGCTGATGGTCGCGGGCATTCGCGGCCGCGCGGCCAGCTGGACGCATTTCATCCTGGCCATGACGCTTCTGTCGATCCTCGGGCTGAACTGGATGATCCGGATCGGCGCAGCCCAAGAGGCGGTCCTGCCCATGGGGCTGGCCCTGTCGTTCCTTGCGGCGGCGATGACGGCAATCACGGGTTGGCATGGCGGCAAACTGGTTTTCGAGTATCAGATCGGGATCAGCCAGGAAGGAAGCTCGCGCTCGAACGGCTGATTGAGCCAGTCGGGCAGCGTGTCGGCCAGCGCGACAAGATCGGGCTTGGCCAGGACCAGCCACAGCACCGTGCCCATCGCGCCCAGCGCCAGCAGCAGCACCGGCACCGGGGTCGGCACCCGGTAGCTGCCCGTCTTGTCGCCGGTCAGCGTCACGATGTGCCCGATGTAGGCGTGGCAGATCACCAGCCCGGCGACGGCGGCCAGTTTGGCCATCATCCATGTGTCCCGGATCTCCTCGGCGAAGATCAGGCCGATCCCGGCGGCCACCGCGATCACCGCGGCGGGCGTGACAAGCTCCACATAACCGCGATGCGTCAGCAGCCGGAACTCGGAATATCCGGCTTCCGTGCGGACGGCGGGCGCGCGCCCATAGACCTGGATGATGACCGGCAACGCGATCAGCCCGGCGCACCAGACCACAAGCCCGATGATATGCGCCGCCTTCAGGATCGCGATCATGCGCGCGCCTCGTCGCGCCACGCCGCGCGCAGGCTGAGTGCGGCGTGGAGCGCAAAGGGCAGCATGCCCGGCACCCACATCACCAGCCCGGCAAGTTGCTGGTCGCCCAGCGCGGTCAGGCCGAACGCCTCGGCATGGACCAGATGCTCAAGGTAGAGCGGTCCTGGCGCGAAGGTCAGAACCGCCCCGACAAGGCCCATCTGCCCTGCCAGCGCGGCGATCGGCACCGCGGCGTTGAGCGCGCCACCCAACCCGTCGCGCGCGCTGAACACCGCGCTCCAGACTGCCCAGGCCGGCAGCACGAGCATCGCCTGCAGGAGCCAGTAGACCGCGGGATGATCCCATGCGGCGGCATAGATCACCGGCACATGCCATGCCCAGAGCGCAGCCGACAGCACAAGAAACGCGGCCCCCGCCGGTGCGCGACGCAGGGGCAGCGCGATGGCAAGCAGCGGGGCCAGCAGGCCGAGCAAGACGAGGTGATGCACCGTGCGCGCGGTGAACAGGGCCACCGTCAATGCGCAGAGCGGCGAGGCGAAGGCCAGCACCGCAAATCCAAGGACGCCGGCAAAGGCCCGGTGTCTGGCCGGCCCTGCCCCCACCCGCCGCAGGTGCGAAAATCCGAGGACCGTCGCGGCCGCCAGCGCCGACCACAGGATCGGGTCCGGGTTCCAGGCCCAGACCAGCGTGCCGGGTTCTGGTGCGGGGCCGCAATAAGGGAACGGGTACGGGGTTTCCGTCGGGGTCACGGGCGGATGCTCCTTCGCTGCCATGCGGCCCGGCTGAAGGCAGCCGCAGGCGTCGTCCGGGGTACGCAACGCGCGAGGCACGAAGATGTTCCGCGCCAGCCGGCGCAATCGGCCCGGCTCGCACGCAAAGAGGGCGCTTGCCCGCGCCCCCCCCGATGCAGCGGCACGCCGCCACGGCTCAGCTCGCGGGTGCCGGATGATCCACGGGAATGTCCAGTCGCCCGTCCATCGAGGTGCGAAGCCTCGGCAGCGCCTCGGGATGGTTTTCCTGAAGAAACTCCGCCAGATGGGCGCGGATGTCGCAGCGCAGGTCGAAAGCCCGGGGTGCGTTGCTTGCGCTGGCCAGTATCCTGACCTCCATCACGAACTCGCGGAAGTCCGTCACCTGAACGGCGAAGACATCGCCATCCCAGTGCGGGTTTTCCGTCACGAAGGCGGCGACGCTGCGCCTGATGTCCTTCAGCGGCACCGCATAGTCGAGGTAGATCGTCACCGCGCCGATCAGCGTCGCATCCTCGCGGGTCCAGTTCTGGAACGGGGTCTCGATGAAATAGGTCAGCGGCACGATCAGGCGCCGCTTGTCCCAGATCCGCACCACGACATAGGTGGCCGTGATCTCCTCGATGTTGCCCCATTCGCCTTCGACGATGACCGCGTCGTCGATGCGGATCGGCTGCGTGATGGCAAGCTGGATACCGGCGAAGAGGTTGCGGATGACCGGCTGCAGCGCAAGGCCCAGCACGATGCCGGCCGCACCTGCCGAGGCCAGGATGCTGATGCCCAGTTGACGCGCGCCATCGAAGGTCATGATGATCGCACCCGCACCGAGGATCAACAGCACGGTGTTCGCCACGCGCTGCAAGATCCGCGACTGGGTGATGTGCTTTCGCGCCGTCAGGTTGTCCGACACGTCCAGCCGGAACCGGCGCAGGTGCAACATCAGCCAGATGTTGAGCGCCGTGCGCATGATCCAGATGACGCAGATGATCTCGGCCACCAGCAGGCCGTGAAGGGCCAGCGCCTCGTGCCGGGCGCTCAGGGGCGCGGCCCTGACGGCAAACACCATGGCGATGATGATCAGGGTCAGCCGCGCCGGGCCGGTGCCCCGGCGCAGAAGCGCGTGCCAGAACTCGTCGCGGCGCGACAGCACGCGCATCGCGAGCCGGTACAGCAAGACATGCACCAACCACGCGATCGCGACCGCCGCGATCACAAGGGTCAGCGTGATGATCCAGGGCATCATGGCGGCGTCGCCTCCGACAGATCAGATGAACATCCACGCCGACGTGTCCGACAGCTCCCGGTGGGCTGCATGGATCATGGAGACCCCCACCAGAACCCGGCTGATCAACGGCATCCCGTCCCCGCTCATCTTGTTTCTGCGCGTCTTGAAGACAGCGCTGGCGTCGAGACCGGAGACGTCGAAGTCAGGCATGACGAGGCTCTTGGTTGCGTGAAAACCTGGTGGCGAACCTTCGGCATGATCCTTTTGTTCCCGCTTTTGTGCCCGCGCAGGGGCAGGGCCCGCACCGCGGTTGGGTGGGTCGGTCCGGCGGCGCGGCCGGCTGCTGCACCGCGACCGATCCGGCCCGGGCCGTGCTTTCCCGACCCAAGCGCGGCCGGGTCGCTGCCCAGGTTTCCTTGGAACATCCCGACGAGCCATGTGTTTGCAGGGTTCACCCGCAGCAGATGCCCGGCCCATGGACGCCAGCCTTTTGACCAGTCTCTTCGAACTCGCATCCGTCGTGCTGGAAGTCGCGGGGGTCGTTGCGATCATGGCGGGCACGGCTTTCGCCGTGCTGGAGGCCACGCGCCGCCTGATCCAGCACGAGAACGGCCAGAAGACCTTCGATCTGTTTCGGACCCACCTGGCGAAGAGCATCCTCATCGGGGTGGAGTTGCTGATCGCGGCCGACATCGTCGGCACGGTGATCGTGTGGCCCAAGCTGGAGGGTCTGGCGGCACTGGCCGTCGTCGTGCTCATCCGCACGTTCCTGAGCTTCACGCTGGAGGTCGAGATCGAGGGGCGATGGCCATGGCAACGCGGCACGACCAGACACGAGGCCCGCAGCCAGAAGGGCGACTGACGCGGTCACCCCGCACCCAAGCGGGGAATTGCGTAGGTGAAAGGGCACCATTCGACGACAGGAGATGAAGATGCCACAGGGCGACAAATCCAAGTACACCGACAAGCAGAAACGCAAGGCCGAACATATCGCCGACAGCTACGAAGACCGCGGCGTCGACCCGGATGAGGCGGAAAGCCGGGCATGGGCGACAGTCAACAAGGACGACGGCGGCGGCAACAAGAGCGGGTCGGGCCGCGGCACCCATACCGACAATCCCGCCGCGAAGAAGGGCGGGAAGAAAGGCGGGGAAGCCGCAGCCGCCCGCCCGGCCGAGGAACGCTCGGAATCCGCGAAGAAGGCGGCGGAAACGCGTAGGCGAAACGCGCAGAAGGAGTGAGGCCGCGCCGTGGCGCAGCGGCCTGCACCCGCACCTGAAGGACGGGATGCAGGCCGCCGTGCCGGGTCAGATGAACGGTTTGCCGCCGGTCACGGCGATCGTGGCCCCCGACACATAGCTCGACCGCGCCTCTGCCAGCATGACATAGGCCGAGGCCAGTTCGACCGGCTGCGCCGGGCGCCCCATCGGGTAGTTCGCGCCGAACTGCGCCACCGTCTCGCCGGACATGCTGCCGGGGATCAGCGGCGTCCAGACCGGGCCGGGGGCCACGCAATTCACCCGGATACCCTTTTCGGCCAGCATCTGCGCCAGCCCTGCGGTGAAATTCTGGATCGCCCCCTTGGTGGTGGCATAGGCCAGAAGGCTGGGGCTGGGCATGTCGGAATTGACCGAGGCCGTGTTGATGATCGACCCACCCTTGCCCATGTGGCGGATCGCGGCCTTGGACAGGTAGAACATCGCATGGATGTTGATCGCGAAGGTCTGCTGCCATTCTTCGTCGGGGATCTCCTCCAGCGCGTCGAACGTGTCCTGGTGGGCGGCGTTGTTCACCAGAATGTCGAGCCGCCCAAGTTCCTCGGCGGCCCGGTCGACGATGGCCCGGCAGTGCTCGGGGTCCGAGATGTCGCCGGGCAACAGCACGCAGCGCTCGCCGCACGCCTCGACATGGCGGGCGGTATCGGCCGCATCCTCGGTTTCCTCGAGAAACGAGATCGCGACATCGGCCCCCTCGCGGGCATAGGCGATGGCCACCGCCCGACCGATCCCGCTGTCGCCGCCGGTGATCAGGGCCGACAGACCCCGCAACCGTCCGGCCCCGACCCAGGACTCCTCGCCGTGATCGGGCCGCGGGTCCATCTCGAAGATGGTGCCGGGCAGATCCTGCGTCTGCTCGGGAAAGGGCGGAACCGGGAAAGCCTCGGGGGCCCAGCCCGCGTTGGGGCCGATGTCGCCCGAGGGCGGCGCTTTCCCTGAGGCGCCAGCGGCGGCATCCGCTGGATCGGTCTGGTGCTTTCGCTGGTCTGCGGCAGGCGCTGGGGTCGTGGGGGTAGACATCTTGTGCGCTCCTTCCTTCGGCTGCACCGGGGCAACCTGCGTCGGGGGTGATTGTTCCGCGGCGCCAGCAGGCCCGTCATCCGCCCGCCTGCGATCCGGCGTCGGCAGGATGTCACGGCCACTGCGCCGCAGGGATGCGGTTGCCGCAGCCTGCGACGCGCGAAACCGGCATCCGGCGCCGGGTCACTCGATCACCGCGCAGGCGATCGGGTCGCCGACGTCCCCCGATGGCTGGCTCTCGTAATCATCGGCCCAGGAATGCAGGATCAACGCCCGTCCGCGCAGGTCGGCCTCGCCGCCATCCAGTGCGACAAGGCCATTCAGCACCTGCGCGCGCAAGACGCCGTTGCCCGGGACATTCTGGTTGGGCATGTCGCCTTCGTGGGGACCACCTTCGGTCAGGAAACCGTGTTCGGCATCCGAGGGCGAGAAATGGCCGCCCGCGCTGTCGAAGTCGTTTTCGGGATCGCAGACCCCGTCTTCGTGAACGTGAAAGGCCACCCAGCTGTCCGGCGGCAGGTTCGCGACCTCGAGGTCGATCAGGACACCTGCGTTTGCCTGTGTCAGCGTGGCGTTGCCGATCGCCTGGCCGTCTGGGGCGACGAAGGTTGCGGACGCGGTGTCGCCTGTCTCGGCGGCGGCGACGCCGGCAAGAAAGACGGAGGTGAGGGCAGTCGCGAGAGGCAGTTTCATCACTGGGCTCCTTCTCAGGTCCTTGGGAACGCCCAGAACCATGCCGCCGCCCGATTTGTTCCGCCGCTGCGGCCGGAATCGGGCCGGGCCGCCGCAGCCCGCAGGACACCACCGAAGAGGATGACATCGCGCGCGGCAGGCACGGCGCGCATGGTCCGGACGGACGCACTAGGGTCAGGACCCATAAATCCGCTTGAGGCTTCCCGGGCTGCGTGATTCAAGCTCCCAAGCAGAGGGGGCATGATGAGCGGGCATTTCTGGTTGAGCGACGCGCAG
>Ga0008835_100134_pt1 | contig 93735 bp, 98 predicted proteins | sample HotLakConsoUCCRE_FD_62215 | JGI IMG/M metagenome (GOLD analysis project Ga0008835, IMG submission 62215) | Hypersaline microbial mat communities from Hot Lake, Washington, USA - Hot Lake Consortium UCC-RE (Hybrid Assembly) ... | reverse complement strand
GAGGCGCCGGTGACCAGCGCGATCTGTCCATCGAAGGGCTTTTCCATGCGCAGCCAGTTGCCCCTTTCGCGCGCCGAGCGCAAGGGGCTGTGGTGGGCTGCGGCGCTTGACTTGGGCGAGGCGCGCGGGGATACCAAAGGGCAACGCAAGACACCGACACAGGCACGGAGGCGACCATGGGCCGCGACACACTTCTGACCGCAACACTCGGGGATCAGGGCACGCTGAAGAAGGTGCTTCTGGTGCTGGCCGGATCGCTTTTCATCGCCGCGGCCGCCAAGGTGACCGTGCCGATGTGGCCTGTCCCGATCTCGCTGCAGACGCTGGCGATCTTGCTGGTGGGCTTCTCGATGGGCAGCCGCCTCGGCGCCGCGACCGTCGTGGTCTATCTCGCGCAGGGCGCGATGGGGCTGCCGGTCTTCACCCCGACGACGCTGCCGGGCATCGCCGGGCTGATGGGGCCGACGGGCGGCTTCCTCGTGGGCTTCGTGGGCCTGGCCTGGCTGGCCGGTTACGCGGCGGAACGCGGGCTGGCGCGCGGCGTCGTCTCGACTGCCGCGGTGGCGCTTGCCGCCTCGGCGCTTCTCTACATCCCCGGCGTGCTCTGGCCGATGGCGCTGGCCGGCGCAACGGGCCTGGATGCCGGCTGGATCGGGCAGACCGCCAGCTTCTACTGGGGCGCCTTCGTCGCGCCGTTCCTGCTGGGCGACATGCTGAAATCGGTGATCGCCGCGCTGGTCGTGACCGGCGCCTGGCGGGCGCTGAAGACACGCGCCTGATCCATTCCCCACAGCGCATGCACAGGGCCGCCCCACCGGGGCGGCCTTTTTCGTCAGGCGTGCAGGTGGCGCAGAAGCTCCCCTGCGCCCAGATCCCCGTAGAGCGCGACGATCTCCCGGGCGGTGAGACCGCCGTCATGCTGCGCGGGATGAAGCGGGTGCTTGGTGTCGGTGATCCAGTAGACCGGTATGCCGCCGCCTGCGACCGGCACGATCACGCCCTTGGTCAGCACCGGGCCGGTCGTGGCGGGGATGCGGCAGTAGAGCCAGGCGAAAAGATCGCCCAGCCGGTCCGCCTCACCGCGGCCCTGCGCCGAGCGGAAGCGGGCGAAATCGCCCACCGACAGGTTCGCCCAGACGGCCAGGAACACATGATCCTCGGTGCCGCGCACCGGGATCGGCAGATGCGCGCGCACCAGCAGGTCGCGGCCGCGGCGGGCGTAGCGTTCGGTCACCACGTCGCCGGTGCCCTCGATGGCCGTATCGGGCTGCGGGGCGGGCGGGTGCGTCCAGCCGAAGGGGCGCAGCCGGACGGCATAGGCGGCATCCACCACCTCGTCGCAGCACGCGCAGCGGTAGCCCGAGGCAGTGAGCCGACGCGCCAGTTCGGCCTCGGCGATCGGTTTTGGCCGCTTGGTGCGTTTGAACAGGCGCAGCATCACTCGGCCGGTTCGGCGGGTTCGGCCAGCTTGAAGCCGCGCGCCATCTGGTCGGTCGGCTTCATCGGGTAGTCGCCGGTGAAACAGGCGTCGCAATAGGCGGGTTGGCGCGCGTCGCGGCCGCCTGGAACGCCGACCGCGCGGTAGAGCCCGTCGATCGAGATGAAGCGCAGCGAGGCGACGCCCAGATGCTCGCGCATCTGGTCCTCGGACATGGTGGAGGCGAGAAGCTTTTCGCGCTCGGGCGTGTCGACGCCGTAGAAACAGGGCCAGGCCGTGGGCGGGCTTGCGATCCGGAAATGCACCTCGGCGGCACCCGCATCGAGGATCATCTCCTTGATCTTTTGCGAGGTGGTGCCGCGCACGACGCTGTCGTCGACCAGGATCACCCGCTTGCCGCGGATGAGCGCGCGGTTGACGTTCAGTTTCAGCCGCACGCCCATGTTGCGGATCTGTTCGGTCGGCTCGATGAAGGTGCGCCCGACATACTGGTTGCGGATGATCCCCATGGCGTAGGGGATGCCCGATTGCAGGCTGTAGCCGATGGCCGCCGGCGTGCCGCTGTCGGGAACCGGGCAGACCAGATCGGCGTCGACCGGCGCTTCCTTGGCCAGTTCGCGGCCGATGGCCTCGCGGGTCTCGTAGACGGAACGGCTGCCGATGATGCTGTCGGGGCGGGAGAAATACACATGCTCGAAGATGCAGAAGCGCGGGCGCTGCTGTTCGAAGGGCTTGAAGCTCTCGAGCTTGTCGCCGGTGATCACCACCATCTCGCCCGGTTCGATCTCGCGCAGGTAGTCGGCGCCGATGATGTCGAGCGCGCAGGTTTCCGACGACAGCGCGTAGCCATCGCCGAGGCGGCCCAGCACCAGCGGCCGCACGCCCAGCGGGTCGCGCACGCCGATCAGCTTGGTGCGGGTCATGGCGACGATGGAGAAGGCACCTTCGACCCGTCGCAGCGCGTCCTTCATCCGCTCGGGGATGGTGCGCTGCAGCGAGCGCGCCATCAGGTGGATGATGCATTCGCTGTCGGAGGAGGACTGGAAGATCGAGCCGCGCTCGATCAGCTCGCGGCGCAGTGCGTCGGCATTCACGATGTTGCCGTTATGGGCGATGGCCGCGCCGCCCATGGCGAATTCGCCGAAGAAGGGCTGCACGTCGCGGATCTGCGTCGCGCCCTTGGAGCCGGCGGTGGAATAGCGGACATGCCCGATGCCGATCTCGCCCGGCAGGGTTTCCATCACGCTGGCGCTGGTGAAGTTGTCGCGCACGAGGCCGAAGCGCCGCGCCGAGGAAAACCCGTGTTCGGGGTCATGCGTCACGATTCCGCCGGCTTCCTGCCCGCGGTGCTGCAGCGCGTGCAGGCCCAGCGCGATGAAATTGGCGGCATCGGCCACGCCGATCACGCCGAACACGCCGCATTCCTCACGCAGCTTGTCGTCATCATCCGGTTCGAAAGGGTGACGGGGGAGGGCATCCATGGGGGGCGAATCTCCGGTCGGCGTCTACAGAGGTCACATAGGGTGTCGCGGCTGCGGTGTCACGAAACGATCACAGGGACGTGCGGCGCGGCCAAGCTGGACGGCGCAGGACAGGCGGCGTAGCGTCGCGACAGCAAGAAAAACAGGCAGGAGGTTTCGATGCGGCTGATCATCATGCTGGCCGGGGCGGCCATGGCGGCAAGCTGGGCGCTGACCTGGCTGGAGCCGCCTTTTGCGGGGCCGGACATCTCGCCGATGGCGCTGGTGGAGCGGGGCGTGATCACGCTGTCGGCCGAGGCGTCGTGGCAGACCTTCGTCTTCGTCGGCGGGTTCGCCGCCGCAGGTCTCGCGGCGTTGCTGGCGCTGCTGGGGCGCGGCGCGGGCTTGTTCGCGCTGCTGGCGGGCGTGTCGCCGCTGGTCGTGCTGGGCGATGCCATGTTTCGGGCCGAGGATCTGCGCCGCGACCTCGGGCTGCCGTTCGAGGTCGATCTCGGCGATCTGGCGAAAAGCTGGGAGCTTGTGCAGGATTTCATCCGCCTGGGCTTCTGGGCCTATGTCGGCGGCGCGGTGATCTTGCTCGTCGTGGGCCTGTCGTCGCTGGCGGCGCGGCGGTAGCGCGTCACTCGGCGTCGGGTGCCACGCAGGTCGCGACCAGCTGCTCGTAGCGCGCCAGCACCCAGCCCGGCGCGTCCGACGGGATCTCGGCCTCGACGCGGTCCTGCAGATGCGCGAACACCTGCGCCGAGCGGCTTTCGGCCACCATCGCCACCGGCTCCGATCCCACGACGCGGTCGTAGGCGATGAAGGCCACCACCACCAGCAGCACGCCCCGCGCCACGCCGAACAGGAAGCCCAGGCCCGCATCCACGCCGCCGATGACGGAGCGTTGCACGGCCGAGGAAAACAGCGGCGTGAACAGCGACACCACGATCAGCGCCAGGGTGAAGACCAGCGCGAAACTCGCCATCACGCCCAGTTCGCAGCTCTCGCCGATGAAAGCGCCCAGATAGGGCACCTCGCGGATCAGGGGCAGGGCGTTCGGCGCGAAGATGAAGGCCACGACGGCGGCGAGAATCCAGCCGCCGATCGACAGAACCTCCCGCACGAAGCCGCGGGCATAGGCGAGGATCGCCGAAATGACGATCACGCCGGCCACGATGCCGTCGACGAGGGTGAAACCTTCCATGGACCTGCCTTACCTGTTTGTGCCCGAAGGCGCTATCCTGCCCCGAAAATCTCGCCCACGAAACGGGGCAGATCCGTCATTGCCTGCACCTTGACCCCGCTGTCGGCGGCGATCTTGCACCCCGACGGCGCGATGGCGGAGGAGAAACCAAGTTTCGCCGCCTCTTTCAACCTGTTTTCGGCCTGGCTGACCGGGCGGAGGGCGCCCGAAAGCGACAACTCGCCAAAGACGACGCAATCATGCGGCACCGCCACGTCCTCGCGCGCCGACAAGAGCGCCGCGGCGACCGCCAGATCGGCGGCGGGTTCCGAGATGCGCATGCCGCCCGCGATGTTGAGGTAGACGTCGAGTCCGGCAAAGCTGATGCCCGCCCGCGCCTCCAGCACGGCGAGGATCATGGCGAGCCGCCCGCCATCCCAACCCACCACCGCGCGGCGCGGCTGGCTGAGGGACGAGGGCGCGACAAGGGCCTGGATTTCCACCAGCACCGGCCGCGTGCCTTCGATGCCGGCAAAGACGACGGAACCCGGCGCGGGCGTTTCGCGGTCCGACAGGAACAGGGCGGAGGGGTTGGTGACCTCGGACAGGCCCATGCCGGTCATCTCGAAGACGCCGATCTCGTCCGCGGGGCCGAAGCGGTTCTTGACCGAGCGCAGGATGCGGAACTGGTGCCCGCGCTCGCCCTCGAAATAGAGCACGGTGTCGACCATGTGCTCGACCACGCGAGGCCCCGCGATCTGGCCGTCCTTGGTGACATGGCCGACCAGCATCACCGCGACGCCGCGGCGCTTGGCGAAGGTGGTCAGCTCATGCGCGCTGGCGCGGACCTGGCTGACCGATCCCGGCGCGGCCTCGACGGTGTCGAGCCACATGGTCTGGATCGAATCGATGATCGCAAGATCCGGCGCCTCGGCCTCCAGCGTCGTCAGGATGTCGCGCAGGTTGGTCTCGGCGGCGAGCATGACGGAACTGTCGGCAAGGCCGAGGCGCTGGGCGCGCATGCGGACCTGCGCCGTCGCTTCCTCGCCCGAGACGTAGATCACCTTGGCGCCGGAGCGGGCGAAACTGGCGGCGGCCTGCAGCAGGAGCGTGGATTTCCCGATGCCGGGGTCGCCGCCCACCAGCGTGGCGGAGGCGGGGACGAGCCCGCCACCGAGCACGCGGTCAAGCTCGGCCAGGCCCGATGTGCGGCGCGGCGGCGCGTCCTCCTCGGTGCGCAGGTCGGTCAGGCCGATGCGCTTGCCCTTCATCGCGCCGAGCGCGGTCTTGCCGGGGCCGGAGGAGAGCGGCGCCTCCTGGCTGATGGTGTTCCACTCGCCGCAGGCATCGCAGCGGCCCGACCACTTCTTGTGGGTCGCGCCGCAGGCGGAACAGACGAATTGGGTGACGGGCCTGGCCATGGGAGCGGCTTAGCCGAGCGCGGCGATCTTCGCCAGAGGGCGGATCAGATCACGCCGGTCTGCCACAGGATCGCGAGGCTGAGACCGCCGGTGAGCAGCAGCCGGAAGCCCACGATGCGGCGGTCGGCCTGGCGCACGTCGGCCAGCCCGCGGTGAAAGCCGAAGGCGAGCCCGCCCGCGATGAGCAGGGCCGCGAGCGGCACATGCCCGGACAGGCCGAACACCGCGCCTGCCGCCAGCAGCACCAGCCCGCCGATCACCGGCGGCGCGGCCCGGCGCGCCAGGTTCAGCGCCATCCCGCGCGTCTTCGGCGCCATCCGCTCGCCGATCAGGCGCTGCGCCCAGGCCATGCCTGCAAGGGCCGCGTAGACGGCAAGAACGACGGCGAGGGTGAGGGCGATCCTGTCCATGGCACGGGCCTAGCCGAGCGCCCCGCGCTTGACCAGCCGCTGCGTCGCCAGCGCGATGCCCAGCGACATCAGCACGCAGCCGGTGAACAGCCACAGGCCCCAGCCCGTCTCCACCCGGCCGACGGCGATGCCCTTGGCGAGCGTGATGTAGACCGCGATCAGGAACACATCCGCCATGGCGAGCTTGCCGAGGAGCTGCACCGCGGGGAGCCAGCGAAGCGGGGCTTTCCCGAGGTGCAGCAGCGCCAGCGCGGCGGTCTTGAGCATCGGCGCCACCAGCGCGAACAGCGCCACCACGCCCGCCAGCAGGACCTCGCCCTCGTGCCAGAGGCTGGCGAGGCCGGAGAGGATCGAGACCTCGGACAGTCCGAAGAAAGGCAACAGCCCCGCCCGCATCAGGGGCGCGGTCCATGCCAGCGGGAAGAGGATGAGGAGCGACAGGTTCAGCGCGGTCAGCAGGCGGAGCATGGCGGGGTCACCGCACCGCCGCGATCGGGCCCTGGGCCGAGCCGCTGACGAACTGGCGCAGGTAGGGGTCGGGGGCGGTGTCGATCTGGTCCGTCGGGCCGTGCCAGCGGATCTTGCCATCGTGCAGCATCGCCACCCTGTCGGCGATTACCCGGACCGAGGACATGTCATGGGTGATGGTCACGGCGGTCACGCCCAACTCTGTCACGATCTCGCGGATCAGGTCGTTGATGACGCCCGACATGATCGGGTCGAGCCCGGTGGTCGGTTCGTCGAAGAAGATGATTTCGGGCTCGGCGGCGATGGCGCGCGCCAGGCCCACGCGCTTTTGCATGCCGCCCGACAGCTCCGACGGGTAGAGATCGGCCACATCGGGCGTCAGGCCGACGCGGCGCAGTTTCTCGACAGCGATGTCGCGCGCCTCCGCCTTCGGGCGCTTCTGCGCGCCATGCAGCAGGCGGAAGGCGACGTTTTGCCAGACGCTCATCGAATCGAACAGCGCCCCGCCCTGGAACAGCATCCCGAAGCGGGCGAGAAAGGCATCGCGGTCGCCGCGCGTCACCTCCTGCCCGCCGACGGTGATGGTGCCGCGGTCGGGGGCGACCAGCCCGAGGATGCATTTCAGGCAGACCGACTTGCCGGTGCCCGACCCGCCGATGATGACGCAGCTCTCGCCCTTGGCCACGTCGAGCGTCAGGCCGCGCAGCACCTGCTTGGGCCCGAAGGCCTTGTGGACGTCGGTAAGGGCGATCATGCGGTGAAGAACAGCTCCGTCAGCAGGTAGTTGGCGGCGAGGATCAGGATCGAGGCGGAAACGACGGCGTTGGTGGTGGCTCGCCCCACGCCCTGCGCGCCGCGGCCCGACGCCATGCCGTGATAGCAGCCCATCAGCGCCACCAGGAAGCCGAAGACCGCGCCCTTGACGAGGCCCGAGGTCACATCCCAGGGCTCGAGGAACTCGACGGTGTTGCGAAGGTACGCCGCCTCGTTGAAGCCGAGCCGGGTGGTGGAGACGAGATAGCCGCCGAAGATGCCGATGGCATCGCCCACCGCGACCAGCACCGGCAGGCTGAGCGTCGCTGCAAGGATGCGCGGAACGGCGAGATATTTCAGCGGGTTGGTGGAGAGGGTCACAAGCGCGTCGATCTGTTCCGTCACCTTCATGGTGCCGATCTCGGCGGCGATGGCGGCGGCCACCCGTCCCGCGACCATCAGCCCGCCCAGCACCGGGCCAAGCTCGCGCACGATGCCGATGGCCACGATCTGGGGCACCACCGCCTGCGCGTCGAAGCGCGAGCCGCCGGCGTAGATCTGCAGCGCCAGCGCACCGCCGGTGAACAGCGCGGTGAGGCCCACCACAGGCAGCGACAGCCAGCCGATGTGCAGGATCTGGTGCGCCAGTTCGCGCGGGTAGAAGGGCGGGCGCAGCAGGTGCGACACCGCCCGCCCGGCAAAGATCGCGACCCGTCCGATGGCCGCCAGCAGCCCCAGCGTGGAGCGTCCGACCGCGGCGACGGGGGCGAGGATCGGGGTCATCCGCCGATGTACCGGCGCTGGTAGCGCGGGCCGAGCGAGGTCAGGATCTCGTAGCCGATGGTTCCTGCCGCCTCGGCCAGATGGTCGACGGTCTGCGCGGGGCACAGGATGTCGAGATGCTCCGGCACCTCGGGCAGGTCGGTCACGTCGACGGTCAGCAGATCCATGGAGACGCGGCCGGCGAGGCGGCAAGGTGTCGTATCCGCAAAGACTTGCGCGCCATTGCTCATGTATCGGATGAGCCCGTCGGCGTAACCTCCTGACACCGTGGCAATGCGCGTCGGGCGCGTGGCGGTGAAGCTGGCGCCGTAGCCGACGGTTTCGCCAAGGGCCACGTCGCGGGTCTGGATCACGGGCAGCGACAGGCGCACCACCGGCTCGGCCGCGGCGAAGGGCAGGCCGCCGTAAAGGCCGATGCCGGGGCGGGTGAGGTCGAAATGATAGGCGGGGCCGAGCAAGATGCCGCCCGTCGCTGCGAGGGAACGGGGCGCGGTCACGCCCGCCGTCATCTCGGTGAAGAGCTTGAGCTGCCTTGCATTTTGGGGATGATCCGGGTCATCGGCGCAGGCGAGATGCGACATCACCAGCACCAGCGGCCCGGCCTCCAGATCGGCGCGCGCGCTGGCCCAGTCCGCCGCCTCCATCCCCAGCCGGTTCATGCCGGTGTCGAGCTGCACGCCGTAGCGATGGCCGGGCAGCGCCGCGCGGTGCCGGATCGCCTGTTCGGGGCTGTTGAGCATCGGGGTCAGGTCGTGATCGCGGATCGGGCCGGTGTCGCCCGCCATATGGCCGGAAAAGACGTGGATCGCGGGGCCCGGGCCGAGGGCACGGCGCAGGTTTGCGCCTTCCTCGGCGGTGGCGACGAAGAACTGGCGCGCGCCGTCGCGCGCGAGCCGGGTGGCCACCTCGGCCGCGCCGCAGCCGTAGCCGCCCGCTTTCACGACCGCCCCGGTCTCGGCCCGCGACAGGCGGGCGAGCGCGCGCCAATTGGCGGCGAGCGCGTCGAGGTCGATGGTGAGGATGCCGGTGCCCATGGCGCTGTGTCGGGATTTGTGGGGCCGCGGTCAAGAGGGGGCTCTGCCCCCCGGCCTGCGGCCGCCCCCCGGAGTTTTGCGGCCAAGATGAAGGGGCGGACGGTGACCGTGATGCGGGACGATCAGTAGCCCGGGTCCGAGCCCTGCTGCCAGGGCTGCACGAGATTGCCGAAGCGGGTGAAGCGGCCTTCGAAGCTCAGCTCGATGGTGCCCACGGGGCCGTGGCGCTGCTTGCCGATGATGACCTCGGCCTTGCCGTGCAGCTGTTCCATGTCCTGCTGCCACTTGGTCATCGCCTCGAGGTTCTCCTCGCCCGGCTTCTCGCGTTCCTTGTAGTATTCGCCGCGGTAGACGAACATCACCACGTCGGCGTCCTGTTCGATCGAGCCGGACTCGCGCAGGTCCGACAGTTGCGGGCGCTTGTCCTCGCGGGACTCGACCTGGCGCGACAGCTGCGACAGGGCGATCACGGGAATGTTCAGCTCCTTGGCGATGGCCTTGAGGCCTTGCGTGATCTCGGAGATTTCGTTGACGCGGTTCTCGGATCGGCCCGAGCCGCGCAGGAGCTGCAGGTAGTCGACGATCAGCAGGTCGAGCCCGTTGGCCGAGCGTTTCAGCCGCCGCGCGCGTGCCGCGACCTGCCCGATGGGCAGCGCCGGCGTGTCGTCGATGAACAGCGGGCAGCGTTCGAGGTCGCGGGCGGCGTGCAGGTAGCGCTCGAACTCGGATTCGGTCAGGTCGCCCTTGCGGATCAGCTCCGACGGGATCTCGGCGGCCTCGGACAGGATGCGCTGCGCCAGCTGGGCGGCCGACATCTCGAGGCTGAAGAACCCGACCACGCCGCCGTCGACGGTGCCCTCGCTGCCGTCGTCGCGCTGGCCGCGCTTCCAGGCCCTGGCGACGTTGAAGGCGATGTTGGTGGCGAGCGAGGTCTTGCCCATCGACGGGCGCCCGGCGAGGATCAGCAGGTCGGACTTGTGCAGGCCCCCCAGCATCCGGTCCATGTCGGTCAGACCGGTCGAGATGCCGGCGAGCTTGCCGCCGCGGTTGTAGGCGGCGTTGGCCATGTTCACGGCGTCGTAGAGCGCCGAGAGGAAGGACTGGAAGCCGCGGTTGGTGGTGCCGGAGGAGGCGAGGGTGAACAGCTCCGTCTCGGCCTCGACGATCTGGTCGTCGGGGGCCACGTCCTCGCGCATGGCGCGGGCGCGGTCGGTGACCCGCTGGCCAAGCGCGATCAGTTCGCGGCGCACGGCGAGGTCGTGGATCAGCTGGGCGTAATCGCGCGCCGCCGAGGTGGCGATGGCCGACAGCTGCAGGCGCAGCAGGTATTCGGCGCCGCCAAGCTCCTTCAGGCCGGCCATGTCGGCGACGAAATTCTTCAGCGTCGTGGCGTCGGTGGCGAGCCCCTTGGCGATGCGCGCCTGCGCCATGGTGAAGATCTCGCGGTGCACCGGATCGTGGAAATGCTGCGGCTTGATCAGATCGTCGACCCGGTCGAGCACGTCGTTGGACGACAGGATCGCGCCCAGCAACTGCTGTTCGGCCTCGACGTTGTGGGGCAGGCCCGGCGTGTCCTCGTTGGTCGGGGCGGTCTTGGCTGGCACGGGAACGTGCTCGTTCATGTCTGTCCCCCCCTTGGCCGGTCCTCCCCTCCGCCTGGTCGCGGGTGGGGTGTGTCGGCGGGTATAGCGCGATGGCGTGCGGCGGCGTCAATCGCGGAAAGCTGTGAGTATCTCGTGAGCGGATTTGACCGCAAGATGTCGGGGTCGCAGGACGGCCGCCCCCCGCATCTTGGGGTATGATACCGGCAATGTGTCGGAATTGCCACGCGCGAGGCGCGGCCTGGCGGGCGTACCCGCGGCGCGGATCAGGCCAGACCGCGCGCCTGACGCCAGGCCTCGGGGTCGGCGAGGAATCGCTCCACCTCGGCCAGGGTGCTTTCGGTGAAATCGCCGCCGCGCCGCGCCTCGGCGATCACGTCGGCCCAGGTGGCGAGGTAGTGGAGCGTGAGGCCGTGCTCGGCCAGCCGGACCTCGGTGCCGGGCATGACGCCGTAGAAGAACACCACGGCGGTATGGGCGCAGGTGGCGCCGGCGGCCCGGATCGCGTCGACGAATTTCAGCTTCGATCCGCCGTCGGTGGTCAGATCCTCGACCAGCAGCACCCGCTCGCCCTCGCGCATCTCGCCCTCGATCTGGGCGGTGCGGCCGTAGCCCTTGGGCTGCTTGCGGACATAGGACATGGGCAGGCCCAGGCGCTCGGCCACGAAGGCGGCGAAGGGGATGCCCGCGGTCTCGCCGCCGGCGATGTTGTCGAACGCCTCGAGGCCAGCGGCCTCCATCACCGAACAGCACAGGAAATCCATGCAGGTGGCGCGCACGCGGGGGTAGGAGATGATCTTTCGGCAGTCGATGTAGGTGGGCGCCTGCTTGCCGCTGGCATGGGTGTAGAGGGTATCGGTGTTGAAATGCACCGCGCCGATGTCGAGCAGCATGCGGGCGGTGAGGCGGGCCATGGTGGCGCGGTCGGGATAGGCGGTGGGGATCATGGGCGGCCGTCCGGGTTTGCGTATTTGGGGAAAGATGAAGGCTCAGGCGATGACATGCCAGTGGAGCGGGTGGCCGGGGTCGAAGACGGTGACGGGGCCAGCGCCGGTGTCGATCCTGGCCGGGTAGGCCGCGGGCTGCGCGCGCCTTTCCAGCGTGATCGTGGCGTCATTGGGCGCCAGCCCGTAGCGCGCCGGGCCGAAGAGCGCGGCGAAGCCCTCGAGCCGGTCGAGCGCGCCCTCCTCCTCGAACACATGGGCGAGGCATGACAGCGTGTTCGTCGCCGAGAAGACGCCGGCGCAGCCGCAGGCCGATTCCTTGGTGGGGTCGCTGTGCGGGGCGGAATCCGTGCCGAGGAAGAACCGCGGGTTGCCGGAGGTGGCGGCACGGCGCAGCGCTTGCTGGTGGGTGGCGCGCTTGGCCACCGGCAAGCAGTAGTAATGCGGCCGGATGCCGCCCGCCAGGATGTGGTTGCGGTTGATCATCAGGTGATGCGTGGTGATCGTGGCCGCGATGTCGCCCTGCGCCTGCGCCACATACTCGACGCCCTGCGAGGTGGTGACATGTTCCAGCGTCACCTTCAGGCCGGGGAGGCGCGTGCGCAGCGGGTCGAGCACGGTGTCGAGAAACACCTGCTCGCGGTCGAAGATGTCGACGGCGGGGTCGGTCACCTCGCCGTGGATGCACAGCGGCAGGCCGATCTCGGCCATGGTTTCCAGCACCGGCATCACGCGATCGAGGTCGCGGACGCCCGATTGCGAATTGGTGGTGGCGCCGGCGGGGTAGAGCTTCACCGCCGTGATCAGGCCGTCGGCATGGGCGGCGGCGACATCGGCGGGGTCCGTCGTCTCGGTCAGGTAGAGCGTCATCAGCGGCTCGAACGCCATGCCTTGGGGCAGGGCGGCCATGATCCGGCCGCGGTAGGCGCGGGCCTCCGCGGCGGTGACCACCGGCGGCACGAGGTTGGGCATGACGATGGCGCGGGCGAAATGGCGCGCGGTCTCGGGCAGCACGCCCTCCAGCATGGCGCCGTCACGCAGGTGCAGGTGCCAGTCGTCGGGGCGGCGGAGTGTCAATGTGTCGGTCATGGGGCCATCCGGTACAAGGTTCGGGCGGGCCCTGCAAAGGCCAATTCCAGTGCGGGAGAGAAGAACGGAGCGAGTCGCATGGCGCCCCGCGCCTGGGGCGCGGCGCCGGGCCGGGCGGCGCGGCCTGACCAGCGTCTGCCCACTCCTTGGGCATATGCCCGGGATCGAAGCGGCTCAGGCGGCCCGGCGCTTGCCAGCCCGCTTGCGGCCCGCCTAAGCTCGACCGAGATGTTCGACGAGACGGCACCCCTGGCGCAGATGCAGCGCGTGGATGGCCGCGCCGGGGCCGTGATCGGCGCGGGCGGGCGGCTCAAGCGGCTGTGGCAGAAGGGATCGGCCAAGGCGATGCTGCCGCGCATGCATGGGCGCGCGCCGGAAGTGGTGTTCCTCAACACCGCCGGCGGGCTCACCGGGGGCGACCGGCTCGACTACACGCTGGAGGTCGAGGCGGGGGCTGCGGCGGTCGGCACCAGCCAGACGGCCGAGCGGGCCTACAGGGCCCGGGACGGCGTGGCGCGGGTGTCCACGCGGCTGACGCTTGGCACCGGGGCGCGGCTGCACTGGCTGCCGCAGGAGGTGATCGTGTTCGAGGGCGCGGCGCTCGACCGGCGGCTGCAGGTCGAGATGGCGGGCGATGCGGAGCTTGTGCTGCTGGAGACGCTGGTGCTGGGCCGCGCCGCCATGGGCGAGCGGCTGGCGGAAATCGCGCTGACCGACCGGCGCGAGGTGATCCGGGACGGGCGTGTGGCGATGGTGGAGGCGATCCGGCTTGGGCCCGAGGATCTGACGCGGCCGGGCGCGGCGGGCCTCTCGGGCGCGGTGGCGGTGGCGACGCTGACGCTCTTCGCCCCCGATGCCGGGGACCGGCTGGATCGGTTGCGCGCGGTGCTGCCCGCGGGCGGCGCGGTGCGGGCGGCGGCATCAAGCTGGGACGGGCGGATCGTGGCGCGCTTCGCCGCCGCCGAGGCCTGGCCGTTGCGGGTGGCGGTCGCGCGCGCGGTGGAAAGAGTGACCGAGGGCCCGCTGCCGCGGGTCTGGCAGATCTGAGAGACGAGGACTGACATGAACCTTTCCCCGCGAGAAAAAGACAAGCTTCTCATCAGCATGGCCGCCATGGTCGCGCGCAACCGGCTGCTCAGGGGGGTGAAGCTGAATCACCCAGAGGCGATCGCGCTGATCACCGATTTCGTGGTCGAGGGGGCACGCGACGGCCGGTCCGTCGCCGACCTGATGGAGGCGGGCGCGCATGTGATCACCGCCGAGCAATGCATGCAGGGCGTGCCCTCGATGATCCACGACGTGCAGGTCGAGGCGACGTTTCCGGATGGCACGAAGCTTGTGACCGTCCATCATCCGATCCGTTGAAAGGGGCAGGGCCATGATCCCGGGCGAGATCTTTCCAGCCGAGGGCGACATCGAACTGAACGCGGGCCGCGAGGCGGTGGTGCTGACGGTCGCCAACCGGGGCGACCGGCCGGTGCAGGTGGGCAGCCACTACCATTTCGCCGAAACCAACGCGGCACTCGATTTCGACCGCGATGCGGGCCGCGGCATGCGGCTCGACATCGCCGCCGGCACCGCGGTGCGGTTCGAGCCGGGGCAGACCCGCGAGGTGAGCCTCGTGCCCTACGGCGGCGACCGCGCGGTCTGGGGGTTCAACAAGGCGGTGATGGGGGCGCTGTGACGCCCCGCACGGGACGAGGCAGGCAAGACGGGCGGCGAAGACGGCAGCGAAACAGGATTGAACGAAGGGAACGAGACATGTGTGGCCATTGCGTGATGGAAAACGTGAAGGAGCGGCTGTTGTCGCGCCGGAATTTCTTCAGGGGCAGCGTGGCGGCGGCGGGCGCCGTCGCGGTGGGCGCGGGGGCAAGCCGCCCGGTGCTGGCGCAGGGCGCGCGGCAGGTCGTCGACATGACCCACGAGCTGTCCGAGGATTTTCCGACCTTCGGCGGCGTGCCCGGCATCGTCTATGACAAGCAGTTCGACATCGCGAGCGACGGCTACAACCTCTACAAGCTGACGATCGACGAACACAGCGGCACCCATATCGATGCGCCGCTGCATTTCTCGGCCGATGGCATGTCGGTGGCCGAGATCCCGATCGAAAGCCTCGCCTGCCCGCTGTGCGTGATCGACATCCGCGCCCGCGCCGCGACGGATCGCAACGCGCAGGTGACCCCCGATGACCTGCAGGCCTGGATCGACGCCAATGGCGAGATCCCCGAGGGCGCCTGCGTCGCGATGAATTCGGGCTGGGCCGAGAAGGTGGGAACGGACGCGTTCCGCGGCGCCGACGAGGATGGCGGGCTGCATTTCCCCGGTTTCCATATCGAGGCGACGCAGATGCTGCTGGAACAGACCGCGGCGGCGGCCATCGCCGTCGACACCCTGTCGCTCGACCATGGCCCCTCGCCGGACTTCGCCACCCATTACGCCTGGCTGCCTGCGGGCCGCTACGGGATCGAATGCCTGGCGGGGCTCGATGCGATGCCCGCCCCGGGCGCGACCCTGATGGTCGGCGCCCCCAAGGTGCGGGCCGGCACCGGCGGGCCAGCACGGGTGATGGCGCTGGTCTGATGGGCACCGTTCCGCTTCTGGCCGATGAGGACCTGTCGCCCGAGGCGAAGGCGGTCTTTGCCGAGATCCGGGCCCTCAGGGGCACGGATTACGTCAACAACTTCTGGCGCGCGCTGGCGCATGACCCAGTCAGCCTGCGGGCGCTGTGGGACCGGCTGAAGGGGGTGATGGCGCCCGGCGCGCTCGACCCGCTGGTGAAGGAGATGCTCTACGTCGCGGTCTCGACCGCGAACGGCTGCGGCTACTGCATCCACAGTCACACGGCGGCGGCGAAGGCCAAGGGGATGACGCCGGAGCAGCATGCGGAGTTGCTGGCCGTGGTCGGGATGGCGATGCAGACCAACGGGCTTGTGCAGGGGCTGGGCGTCGAGGTGGACGAGGTGTTCAAGGCGTGACGGTTGTCTTGAAAACGGGGGGCGATGGTAATACAATTGCGAAAGGTATTACATTTCCTCCGAGGTAAGGCATGGCCGCTTCGAAACTGACATCCAAGGGGCAGGCGACGATCCCGGCCGAGATGCGGGCGGTGCTTGGCGTGAAGCCGGGCGACAGTCTCGCCTTCAGCCTCAACGACGCCGGCGAGGTGGTGGTGAAGAAGGCCCCCAGCCTCGCCGATCTGAGCGGGATGATCGAGGTTGCCGGCGACCGGCGCGGCCTGTCTGTCGATGACGCGCTCGAGCAAACCAGGCACGAGATCGGGCTTCATGGGCGACATGGTCGGTCTTGATACCAACGTCTTGCTGCGCTGGGTGCTTCAGCTTGACGTCGATCGCGAACAGTCTGCCCGCGTGCACCAGTTTCTGGCCGAAACCACCGAAGATATCCTCTTGGCGACGCCTGTCCTGGTCGAGGCCGTCTGGACCATGCGCGGCCGCTACCGGGTCGAGCGGTCGGTTGTCGTGTCTATGCTCCGCCAGATGCAAGCGATGCCGCAGGTGCGGTTCTCGGACCCCGAGTCCGTCCACGCGGCCACCGAGGCGTTCGCCATCCATGGCGGGGATTTCGCCGACCATCTGATCGGCGCCTTGAACAGGACAGCCGCCTGTACCACTACGTTGACGTTCGACAAGAAGGCGGCGCGCCTCGAAACCTTTACCGAACTGACCTGACGGGGACCGCCGTCGATGTCGCCCGCATCGAGCCGTGCGGGCGTCATGGGTGCGAGAGTTCCCGCCCTCACCCCGCGTCGGGCAGGGGCGGGAGGCTGCGCAGGTAGAGGATGATCGCGGCGAGGTCATCGGCCGTCATCTGGCTCAGGTAGCCATAGGGCATCGGCGGCATCAACTCGGCGCCGTCGGGCATCAGGCCTTGGATGATCATCGCGGCGATCTCTTCGTCGGTGTAGCCGGCGAGCCCGTCCTCGTGGCTCGTGAGATTGGCGGCGACCGAGGTGCCCCAGGGTCCGTGGAACTCGAACCCGCCGCGGCCGAGGTCGGTGTCGAGCATCGGCCCCTGCGGGCCCATCGGCGTGTGACATTCCATGCAATGCGCGACCGGCCCGGCGAGATAGGCGCCGTACTCCACCGTCACGCCTTGTGGCGGCGCGCTGACTGTTTCGACCGGCGGGCCGTAGGCGGGCGGCAGCGGAATGCGGTATTCGGAGGTGCCGGGGTCGTTCTCGACCGGCGGCAGCGTCCGCAGGAACATCACCATCGACATGAGATCGTCGTCGCCGAGGCCGCGGTACATCGCGAAGGGCATTGGCGGGCCGATCAGGGTGCCGTCCGGCCGGATGCCCTCGCGGATCGCGCGGGCAAGCTCCGCATCCGACCAGTCCGCGATGCGGCTGGCGGGCGTCAGGTTGGGTGCAATGGCGCGAAACGGCTCGATGTCCTCGACCACCCGGCCGGCCAGTTCCATCTCCATCACCGGGCCGTCCGGCCCCATCGGCGTGTGGCAGTTGCCGCAGCCCGCGATGCCCCGCACGAGGTATTCGCCACGTTCGACGCTCGGCTCGGCCTGGGCGATCGATCCGAGACAACAGGCCGCGACCGCGGCCCTCACCAGAGTTTTCATGTGGTTCTCCCCAAACGGCGCCCGGCCTCTCGATTCGGGCCGGGTCACGCCGAGCGGAATCTAGCAGATCTGCGGAGTTTTCGGGCTAAATTTGCGACGTTTCGACGCAGACCCGCGGAGAGCGAACTGCCCAATCTCGCGGCACTCGATGGTCGCATGGAGGTGCCGGAAAGCTTTGTCCTTGGCCTCGGCTCCGGCGCTGTCATAGGCTCACCCGGCACGCCCCGACACCGGAGCAAAGGAATTCCCATGCCCACCCGTATCTCCCGCGCCACCTATGCCGACATGTACGGCCCGACCACCGGCGACCGGGTGCGGCTGGCCGATACCGACCTCATCATCGAGGTGGAGCGCGACCTGACCGCGCTGAACGTGGGCGCGGCGATGAACGGCGGCAGCGGGTCGAACGCGGCGGTCTATGGCGAGGAGGTGAAGTTCGGCGGCGGCAAGGTGATCCGCGACGGCATGGGCCAGTCGCAGCGCACGCGGGCCGAGGGGGCGGTCGACACCGTCATCACCAACGCGCTGATCGTGGACCATTCCGGCATCTACAAGGCCGACGTGGGGCTCCGCGACGGGCGCATCCATGCCATCGGCAAGGCCGGCAACCCCGACACGCAACCCGGCGTCGACATCGTCATCGGGCCGGGGACCGAGGCGATCGCGGGCGAGGGGCGCATCCTGACGGCAGGCGGGTTCGACAGCCACATCCACTTCATCTGCCCGCAGCAGATCGAGGATGCGCTGCATTCGGGCCTGACCACGATGCTCGGCGGCGGCACCGGCCCGGCGCATGGGACGCTCGCCACCACCTGCACGCCGGGGCCCTGGCATCTTGGGCGGATGATGCAGGCGGCCGACGCGTTCCCGATGAACCTTGCCTTTGCGGGCAAGGGCAACGCCTCGCGCCCTGCGGCGCTGATCGAGATGGTCGAAGCGGGCGCGGCGGCGCTGAAGCTGCACGAGGATTGGGGCACCACGCCCGGCGCCATCGACTGCTGCCTGACCGTGGCCGACGACATGGACATCCAGGTGATGATCCACACCGACACGCTGAACGAGTCCGGCTTCGTCGAGAACACGCTGGCGGCCATCGGCGATCGGTGCATCCACGCCTTCCACACCGAGGGCGCGGGCGGCGGGCATGCGCCCGACATCATGAAGGTGGTGGGATTCCAGAACATCCTGCCAAGCTCGACCAACCCGACGATGCCCTACACGGTCAACACGCTCGAGGAACACCTCGACATGCTGATGGTGTGCCATCACCTCGACAAATCCATCCCCGAGGACGTGGCCTTCGCCGAGAGCCGCATCCGCAAGGAGACCATTGCCGCCGAGGACATCCTGCACGACATGGGCGCGTTTTCCGTCATGGCGTCGGACAGCCAGGCGATGGGCCGGGTGGGCGAGGTGATCATCCGCACATGGCAGACGGCGGACAAGATGAAGAAGCAGCGCGGGCGGCTGGCGCAGGAAACCGGCGACAACGACAATGCGCGCGTGAAACGCTACATCGCCAAATACACCATCAACCCGGCGATCGTGCATGGCATGTCGCGCCACATCGGCTCGATCGAGGTGGGCAAGCGGGCCGACCTGGTACTCTGGAGCCCGGCCTTCTTCGGCGTGAAACCGGAAATGGTGCTGATCGGCGGCACCATCGCCGTCGCGCAGATGGGCGACCCCAACGCCTCGATCCCGACGCCGCAGCCGGTCTATTCGCGGCCGATGTGGGGGGCCTACGGCCGGTCGCTCGAACGCTCGTCGGTCGTCTTCGTCAGCGGCGCGGCACAGGCCGCCGACATCGGGGAAAGGCTCGGGCTCGCCAAGGAGACGGTCGCGGTGGAGAACATCCGCCAGGTGCGCAAGCGCGACCTGATCCACAACAGCGCCACCCCGCATGTGGAGGTGCATCCCGAAACCTACGAGGTGCGCGCCGACGGCGAGGTGCTGACCTGCGCGCCGGCGACCGAGCTGGCGATGGCGCAGCGCTATTTCCTGTTCTGACCGCGGTCCGGCTCCGATGACCTGCGAGCTGCCGGTCAGCCCCGCCCGCACCGCCGCAACGGCGTTGCCGAACGCGCGGCACTCGGTCATGCTCGACTTCGGTGGCGGTTTTCGGGGCGAGGCAGGAATGATGCGGGCGATCTTGGTGGCGGGGGCGCTTCTGGTGGCGGGGGCGTCAGGCGCGGCGGCGCAGGGCACTTGCCCGGCCGGGATCGCGCGCGATGGCGTGTGGCTGGAGTTTCCGGACCGCTCGGTCTTTGCCCGGGTGCTGTCGGACGGGCGCATCCACGAGATGGAATTCGGGCATGACGACCCGTATCTCAACATCTACATCACCCTGTCCACGGGGCTGGTGGTCGAAGGCTGGCTGATGGAAAACGGCGCCGCGCCCCGATCCGACCACGAGACGGTCACCTATGCGGGCACGCCCGACCCGGTGCCGCCTCCCGCGCCGGGCGTGCGGTTCGACGGGATCGAGACCTCGCAGTTCGGCGGCGGGGCGCCGGTGCGGTCCTCGGTGAATCTGGTGGTGGGCCAGCCGCGGCCGGTGGTCATCGGCGGGTGCAGCTACACCGGCCTGCCGGTGGAGGTGACGCGCATCGAGCTGGGTCAATCCCTGCCGCAGCGCGACAGCATGATGCACCTGACCGAACTGGGTCTGACGATCTACCTGGGCTATGGCGACGCCGACGCGCCGCCCGCGACCGACCTGCCGCTGTCGATCTCGCACGCGCCGCCTGCGCCGGCGGGCGGCAGCGCGCCGCAGCCCGTGACCCTGCCGCCCGGCGGCGCGGCACCGGCCCCCGAAAAATAGACAATGGCCGGCGCGGCACTTCGAGACGCGTCGGTTTCCCAAGCAGCGAGGCAAGGACAGAGATGAGCGATGACGCAGGGGCAGGCCGGCTGCACCGGGCCGGCCAGTGGCAGGGCCCCGCCGACGACCGGCTGGTGCTGGATTACGAAGGGCGGTTCCTGAGGCGCAAGCGGGTGGAGCTGGCCTCCGGCGCGGCGGTGCTGATCGACCTGCCCGAGACCGTCTCGCTGGCCGCGGGCGACGCGCTGGAAACCACCGACGGGCGGCTCATCGAGATCGACGCGGCGCCCGAGCCGCTGTTGCGCGTCACGGGCGAGCTGACCCGGCTGGCCTGGCACATCGGCAACCGCCACACCCCGTGCCAGATCGCGGGCGACCACCTGCTGATCCGGGCCGATCATGTGATGGCCGACATGCTGGCGCATCTGGGCGCCGTGGTGACGCCGGTGACGGCACCCTTCACGCCCGAGGGCGGCGCCTATGGCCACGGGCGCACCCATGGCCATGACCATCCGCACGAGGAGGCCGCGGGCCATGCACGGCACCATGACCACGGCCATCGACACTGACCCGACCGGCGCGGGCGACCTGTTGCGCCTGTCGCAATGGCTTTCCCCCGCCTTTCCGGTATCGTCCTACGCCTATTCCCACGGGCTGGAGACCGAGATCGCCGAAGGCCGGGTGCGGACCGCGGCCGAGGTGCAGGATTGGGTGGCGGCGGTCCTGTCGACGGGATCGGGGCGCAGCGACGCGATCGTGATGCTGGCCGCGCGGCGGGGCGAGGCCGGGGTGGACGTCCTGGCCGACCTCGCCCGCGCGCTGGCCTGCTCGCGCGAACGGCTGGAGGAGACGCAGGCCCAGGGCCGGGCGCTGGCCGCGACGCTGGCGGCGCTGGGCATCGGCGACGGCGTGGCGCGGCCCTATCCGGTGGTGCTGGGGCTGGCGGCGCGCGGGCTCGGCCTGCCCGACCGGGTCGTGGCTTCGCTGAGCGTGCAGGCCTTCGCCGGCGCGCTGGTATCGGTCGCGGTGCGTTTCGTGCCCTTGGGGCAGGCGGAGGGGCAACGGGTGCTGGCGGCCCTGCACCCGGTCATCGACCGGGTCGCGAAGGAGGCGGTGACGGCGGGGCTTGACGGGATCGGGACGGCGGTGTTCGGCGCCGACCTTGCGTCGATGGCCCATGAAGGGCTGGAGGTGCGGATCTTCCGGACATGACGGGCGCGGGCTTCGGGCGCCGCCGGGGGCGCTGCCCCCGTCCCGTGCCGGGACTCCCCCGGAGTTTTCGGCCAAGATGAAGCAAAGATGAAGACCCGGCGACGACGCGGCGGCGCGCCGTTAACCTTGATGAACCATGAAGGAGACAGGCCCGATGGGCAGTGTGAACGGACCCCTCAGGGTGGGCATCGGCGGGCCGGTGGGCGCCGGCAAGACGACGCTGACCGAAAAGCTCTGCCGGGCGATGGCGGCGGAGTATTCCGTCGCGGTGATCACCAACGACATCTACACCGCCGAGGATGCGGACTTCCTGCTGCGCGCCCAGGTCTTGCCGGCGGAGCGGATCATGGGGGTGGAAACCGGCGGCTGCCCGCATACCGCGATCCGCGAGGATGCCTCGATCAACCTGGCGGCGGTGGCGGAATTCCGGGCGCGCATTCCCGATCTGGACGTGATCTTCATCGAATCGGGCGGCGACAACCTGGCCGCCACCTTCTCGCCCGAACTGGCGGACCTGACGCTCTATGTCATCGACACCGCGGCGGGGCAGGACATTCCGCGCAAGAAGGGGCCGGGGGTGACGCGGTCGGATTTCCTGGTGGTCAACAAGATCGACCTGGCGCCGCATGTGGGGGTGGACGCGGTGCAGCTCGAGGCCGACACGCTGGCGGCGCGCGGCACCCGCCCCTATGTCATGGCGTCGCTGCGCCAGGACATGGGCGTGGCCGAGGTGGTGGCCTTCCTGAAGCAGGCCGGCGGATTATGAGGCGAGGCTTTCGGCCAGGATGGTGAAGCGATCCTCGCCGGTGACGTCGGCGCCGTAATCGGCGATCCGGCGGGCGCGGTCGAACTGGCCCTGGGATTGGGCGAGTTGCGCCAGCCGCCAGAGATAGCCCGCGTCGGTGCGCCGGATCGGGCGGATCAGCGCCGCCATCTTGGCGCGCGTCAGCCTGCCGTTCGACAGCGCGCGCAGCATCGACACCAGGAGGCCGCCGGCCATCACCAGCCGGTGCGGTGCCGGCCCGGTGAACCGCACCGGCGCGCGCGTGACCTGCGACCCGCGGAACTGCCCGGCATGGGCGGCCGAGACGGCATCGGTCGGGTCGTAGAGGATCACCACGTCGCTGGCGCCGGCGATCAGGGCCGGCGCGTCGCCGTAGCGGCCGAAATCGCGCTTGCGGTCGCGGCGGAACCGACGATCGAAGCCCGACAGCTCCGGGTCGAGGGTGGCGGCCGGCGCCGAGGCCAGAACCACGGCACCCGGTGCGGCCGAGGAATAGACGCAGGCGGCATGCCCGCAGGCGGGGCCGAAGCCGAGGAAGATGACCTGGGTGAAGCTCTCGAAGAAGCCCGAGGCGGCGAGACTGTCGAAAAAGGCGATCAGGTCGGTGGCGCGGAACCAGCTGTCGCCCAGCGACTGGATCGACAGCAGCGACCATTCGCGTTTCTGCACCATCTCGAAGCCCAGCGGCAGGCCGCTGGCCTCCTGGTCGAAGACCCGCGCCGCGCGGTCGAAGCTGACCAGCAGCGTGTCGCCCTCCTGCACGAAAAGGGCCAGATGCTCGGCGCCGATCCGTTCGAAGAAGCCATGGCTGCGCCCGATCTCCGCCAGGCGGCCAAGCCAGTCGCTTTGGCTGAGGCCGGCGGCGCCGGTGGTCCTGGTGTCGGTGGCGGTCAGGGTCATGAACTGTGTCGTCCTGCTCTGGGGTCGGTGCATCGGGTATCGCTGCGGACTGTGTCAAAGCTGCGCAATCGCGTGGGCAATTCAAGGGGAAATGGTATCCATTCGGTAAACGAACTGGTGACGGGTCGCGCGCAGCGGCCTTGACCGGACCCGTCCGCGAAGGGTTGATGGGGCCTGGAGCCGGGCAGCACGGGAGGCAGGGACACGATGAAGTCGATCGACGAGGTGCAGGCGGCCCTGGGTGCCGAGGGCTATGTCTGCGGCCGGGCCCTGGCCACGGTGGTGTTCCTGTCGCTGCGGCTGGGCCGGCCGCTGTTTCTGGAAGGCGAGGCCGGCACCGGCAAGACCGAGATCGCCAAGGCGATCGCCGCCGCGCTCGGCCGGCGGCTGATCCGGCTGCAGTGCTACGAGGGGCTGGACGCGGCCACGGCCGTCTATGAATGGAACTTCGCCGCGCAGATGGTGGCGATCCGCGCGGCCGAGGCGCAAGGCGCGGTCGACAAGGATGTGCTGAAGGGCGAGCTGTTCTCGGCCGACTACCTGATCGAGCGGCCGCTGCTGCAGGCGATGCGCCCCGATGCGGGCGGCGCGCCGGTGCTGCTGATCGACGAGATCGACCGCACCGACGAGCCCTTCGAGGCGTTCCTGCTCGAGGCGCTGTCGGATTACCAGGTCACCATCCCGGAACTGGGCACCATCGTGGCGCCCGAACCGCCGATCGTGATCCTGACCTCGAACCGCACCCGCGAGGTGCATGACGCGCTGAAGCGGCGCTGCCTCTACCATTGGGTCGACTACCCCGACCTTGCGCGCGAACTGGCGATCCTGAAGGCGCGCGTGCCCGAGGCGGCAGATGCGCTGAGCCGGGAGGTGGTGGGCTTCGTGCAGCAGCTGCGCACCGAGGATCTGTTCAAGCGGCCCGGCGTGGCGGAAACCATCGATTGGGCGAAATGCCTGCTGGCGCTCGACGTGATCGAACTGAGCCCCGAGGTGATCGCCGACACGCTTGGCGCGATCCTGAAATACCAGGACGACATCCAGCGCCTTCAGGGATCGGAGGCCAAGCGCATCCTCGACAAGATCGCGGCGGAGGCCCGCATCTGACCCGGTGCATCCTGGGGCGGGCCTTTTTCACGGAGCCGTGATCCTTTCCTTTGACAGGCGTGATTTGGAGGGCGTTTACTCTGCGTCATTCGAAACACGCCACGGGGGAAACATTTGATGGCACGTCTTAAACACCTTATGGCCGCGCTGGTCGCGGCTCTTGTCCTGTCGGTCGCCCAGACCGGCGCGGCCTCTGCGCAGGCCTGCCCGCACTGGAACAATTCGACCGTGTTCGGGTCGACCACGCTGAACGCCGGTTTCCTGCCCGATCCCTATGTGCGCAACCTCACGGCGGGCGGCCGGGTCGACCTGTCGCGCTGCATCGACGGGGCCTTCGGCTGGGTCGTGACCCGGCCAGATTTCCGGCTGTTCTACAACGGCTCCTCGCCCACGGGGCGGCTGACCTTCGCGCTTGTTTCGCGGTCGAGCGTGGACCCGGTCCTGCTGGTCAACGCGCCCGACGGGTCGTGGCATTTCAACGACGACTATCGCGGCTTCGATTCCGCCCTCGTCTTCACCAACCCGATGTCGGGTCAGTACGACGTCTGGACCGGGAGCTACAACCGCTCGTCCAACAACCCGGCGCAGCTGATCATCACCGAATATACCTACTGATCCTGGCGATCTGCGCCTGGAAATGCCCCCGATGCGTGCCGCGTCGGGGGCGTCTTGCGGTCATCTTGCACCGTCCCGACAAGGGCGACCGCCCCGAGGGCACTATTCCTGCGGGACCCGCCGCTTTCCTTTGACAGCTTCCCCGATGTCGGGCCTAGTCTCAGGCTCACAAACGGGAGGCGCTAAATGCGTGGAAGATTTAATTTTTTCCTCCTTCTGATGGCCATGTCATCAGTCGGAACGATCACGAGTTCCCCCGCGCAAGCGCAGCTTCTCGACCCGTGTCCCTTCACCGGGGACGGCGATTGCGACGAACCCAACGGGCTGAACCTCTGCGCCTGGGGCACGGATGCGAACGATTGTTCCAATCCGGGCGCGAATTACGGCGCCGGTGCGGGGTTTGCCGCGGGCATCTACGGCGGCGGCGCGACCACCCCTGCGCCGACGCCCACGACAGCGTGCCCGTATAACAACGATGGCGATTGCGACGAACCCAACGGGCTGAACCTCTGCGCCTGGGGCACGGATGCCAACGACTGTTCCAATCCGGGCGCGAATTACGGCGCGGGTGCGGGATTTGCCGCGGGTATCTACGGCGGCGGCGCGGCGCCCGCCCGACCACCTTCCCCCCCGGTTGCCAACCCCGGCGTCGGCGTCATCGGCGGCGGCAGCGGCGGCAGCTTCGTCAACAGCGGTCGGGGCGGATCGTTCGGGTGCCCGAACTTCGCGACCCAGAGCACGGCCTTCGGCCAGGCGACGGTGATGGCGGGCAGCGCCGTCAACGGGCTTCGCGTGCCGCGGATCACCGCGGGTGGGCGGTATGCGCTGGCCGATTGTTTTCCGGGGACCGGATGGCGCGGCTTCACCATCACGCGGCCGGATTACCGCCTGTTCTACCAGGGCAATTCGCCGACCGGTCGGCTGACCTTTTCGCTTGTGTCCGGCGCCACCGATACGGTCCTGCTGATCAACACGCCCGACGGGCAGTGGCACTTCAACGATGACGCGAACGGCAGCTTCAACTCCGCTTTGACCTTCGCGCCGGCGATGCAGGGCCAGTACGACATCTGGGCGGGGAGCTACAATTACTCCTCGAACAACCCGGCGGAACTCTACATCTCGGAATAGCTCCGGGCCGTCGACGGGGGTGCCGGAGGCATCCGGCACCGCCGTTCCACCGGCGCCCTTCCGCTGTCGCGGGGGACTTGGCCGGTCGCCCCCTCAGTAGCCGCGGCTCAGGTCGCAGTTTTCTTGCGCCATGCCCACCGGCAGCACGCAGATCGCGCGCCAGTTCACCGGGTCGTCGTTGCGCACATAGATCATCGCGCGGCCCCGTTCCGGCGGGCTGTACATGATCAGCGATCCTCCGGCCGACTGGAACGATTCGAACCCGAGGGACGAGGCGCGCGCGATGTAGCGGGTGTCGGGCGCCAGCGTCACGCGATGGCTTTCGATGTTGCGGATCGCCGCTTGCGGGCCAGAGCCGTCGGTGATCCCATGGTAGATGACATAGGCGCCCGGCTCGAAACTCATCGCGTTCCACAGCGGCAGCGGCATCACCCCGCCCGGCTGGGTGGCGAACTGGCGCTGGTCGTTGGTGATCCGCGTCCAGGCCGAGAAGGTCGTGGGGCCGCCCGCTGTACCGGGCACCGGTCCTGCGCCCGCCACGCTGCTGCCGGGACGATAGCCGCTGCCCGAGCCGTAGTTTGCGTTCGGGTTGGAACAATCGGCGGTGTCGGTGCCCCAGGCGCAGAGGTTCAGGCCGTTTGGCTCGTCGCAGTCGCCGTCATTGGTCCAGGGGCAGGGGTTGCGCAACCCGCTGGCATCGGTGGAGGCTCCGCCCCCGTAGCCGGTCCCCGACCCATAGTTTGCGTTCGGGTTGGAACAATCGGCGGTGTCGGTGCCCCAGGCGCAGAGGTTCAGGCCATTGGGCTCGTCGCAATCGCCGTCATTGGTATAGGGGCAAGGGTCGTAGAGCTGCGCCGCCACGGGTCCCGTGGGCAGACCGGCCAGGCCCGCGACGGACGCGGCCAATGCCAGTGCAAGCGGTCTTGAAGAGAACATCGGAAACTCCCCTCCTGATGATGGGCGCTCGGCCCGCACCGAGGATAATTGATTGAACAATGTCAACAATGACCTGGATCAACTTCCGACCATGCGGGCGCTTGACCGGCGGGGGCGACGACGGTCTTGATGGGGCATGGCCGACCACGTTCCCCTCGACTTGCCCGAGAACCCGCAGCTGGTGACCAACATCACCCATTTCGCCCGCGCGTTGCGGGTGGCCGGCCTGCCTGCCGGGCCCGGGCGGGTGGCGGATGCGATCCGCGCCGTCGCGGCGGCGGGCTTCACCAACCGCGCGGATTTCTACCACACGCTGATGGCCTGCTTCGTGTCGCGCCCGGAGCATCGGGCGCTCTTCGACCAGCTCTTTCGCCTCTATTGGCGCGATCCGCGCTATCTCGAACACATGATGTCGCTGCTGACCCCGCAGGTGCGGGGCGTGGCCGAGGATCGCCAGCTGCGCGCCGCCGAGAAACGCGCCGCCGAGGCGCTGCTGCATGGCGTCGACCGTCCTGCGCCCGACATGCCCGAACCCGAGGATCAGGGCACGGAGATCGAGATCGACGCCGCGCGCACCATGAGCCGCGAGGAGCGACTGAAGACGCTGGATTTCGAGCAGATGTCGCTGGCCGAGATGGCCGAGGCGAAGCGGGTGATCGCGCGCCTCGGCCTCGCCGTGCCGCCGCTGAAGAGCCGCCGCACCGAGGCGGCGGCGCGTGGCGCGCGGGCCGACTGGCGGCGCACGATGCGGGCGGGGCTGGCGCAGGGCGGCGAGATCACCAGCTTCGCGCGCAAGGCGCCGCGCATCCGCTGGCCGGCCCTGGTGGCGCTGTGCGACATCTCGGGCTCGATGTCGGCCTATTCGCGGGCGGTGCTGCATTTCCTGCACGCCGTGGCGAACGAGAAGGGCGCGGGCTGGGCGCGGGTGCATGCCTTCACCTTCGGGACGCGGCTGACCAACATCAGCCGGCACTTGTCGCAAAGGGACGTGGATGCCGCGCTGAAGGCCGCCGGCGCCGAGGCGCAGGACTGGGAAGGCGGCACCCGCATCGCCAGCTGCCTCGAAGCGTTCAACCGCGACTGGTCGCGCCGGGTGCTGGGGCAGGGCGCGGTGGTGCTGCTGATCACCGACGGGCTCGACCGGGACGCGCCCGAGCGGCTGGAGCGCGCGATGGAACGCCTGCACCTGTCGGCGCGGCGGATCATCTGGATCAACCCGCTCCTGCGCTGGGACGGGTTCGCGCCGAAGGCCGCCGGCATCCGCGCCATGCTGCCCCATGTCGACAGCTTTCGCGCCGGTCACAACATCGCCGCCCTCGAAGGGCTGGCCGAGGCCCTGTCGCGCCCCGGCGACGCGGGGGAAAAGGCCCGGCTGCTGGCGATGTTGCGCTGATCGCGCAGATCACGGGAACTTAAGTTGCCTTGGCGGGTTGGTCCGCTCATGAGGTGAAAGCCATTTTGGCTTTCCAGAACTGCCCGAGGTTTTCCATGCGTCGCACCTATCGTACCTCCACCGCCCTTGTTGCCGGCTTGTCCATCGCGCTTGGCCATGTTCCGGTCGTCGCCATCGCGCAGGATCTGGCCGTCGACCAGTGCCGCGACGGCGAGGACGAGGCGACCTGTCTGGCGCGCATCCTGGAAGAGGCGCAGGCCGAAGGCGCCGATCCGGCGGTCGACGAAGCCGCCGCCGCGCTCGCCGTGGCGCAGGAGGAAGCTGCTCGCGCAGCCGAGGAAGCCGCGGCCGCGCAGGCCGAAGCGGATGCCGAGGCGGCGCGCGCCGCCGAAGCGGCCGACGACGAAGCGGCCGCCCGCGCCGCGGAAGAAGCCGCCCGCGCCGCGCAACAGGCGGCGGAGGCCGAAGCCGCAGCCGCCGAGGAAGCCGAGCGCGCCGCCGAACAAGCCGCGGCCGCCCTTCGTGAAGCCGAGGATGACGCGGCCCGTGAGGCCGCCGAAGCCGCCGAGGCAGCGGCCGAGGAAGACGCCGACCGCGCCGCCGAGGACGCCGAAGCCGCGCGCGACGCGGAAGAAGCTGCCGCCGCCGACGAGGCCGCGGCAGAGGAAGCCGCCGAAGCCGGAGCCGCCGCCATGGAAGACGCGCTCCGCGAGGCCGAGGAGGCCGAAGCGGCAGAAGCAGAGGCGGTGGAAGAGGCCGCGGACCAAGACGCCGTTGACGAAGCCGAAGACCAGGCCGCCGAAGATGCCGCCGAAGCGGAAGCCGCCGCCGAGGAGGATGCCGCCGCAGCCGAGGCCGAAGACCTCGAAGACGCGCTGCGTGCCGCCGAGGAAGCCGACGCCGCCGAGGCCGAGGCTGCGGAAGACGCCGCACAGGACGCCGCAGAGCAGGCCGCCGAAGACGCGGAGGCTGCGGAGGAGGCAGCCGACGCCGAAGCGGAGGCGGTGGAGGAAGCCCTGCAGGACGCCGAAGACGCAGCGGCAGCGGAAGATGACGCGGCAGCCGAAGACGCAGCGGCAGCCGAGGACGCCGAAGCCGCCGAGGAAGAAACCGCCGATGATGCGACCTCCGACGAGGCAGCTTCCGATGAAGACGGGATCGCGGCCGCCCTGGCCGCCGCCGCAGCCGCCGTAGGCGTCCAGAGCGCCGACGAGCTGTCCGAGGAGGATGCCGCCGCCATCGCCGAGGCGCAGGAACGCGCCGAGGCAGCCGAGCTTGCGGCCGAGGAGACTGTCGACCCCGAGGCCGAGGCCGAGGCGCAGATCGCCGCCGAGGCGGCCGACGCCGAGCAGTCGATGCAGTCCCAGGCTCTTTCACCCGACAACGCCCCCACGTCCGAGGTGGTGTCCGAGGTCATCACCGAGGAGACGGCGCGCGAGTCCGACGAGGATTTCGGTGCCATCGAGACCACCGCCCCCGACGAAAGCGACGCCGCCGAAGCGCGGGATCGCGACCGGGATCGCGGCGGACTGAGCGGCCTTGAAGGCGCCATTCTCGGCGGTCTCGCCGGTCTGGTCGTGGGCTCCGTCCTGTCGGGCAACCGACAGGTGGTGAACCGCGCCGAGGACCGGGTCGTGGTGCTGCGCCCGCAGGGCGACTACCAGGTCATCCGCGACGACGACGCGCTGATGCGCCGCCCCGGCAACGCGGTCACGACAGAGAATTTCGCCGACGGCTCCTCGCGCAACATCATCACCCAGCCCGATGGAACGCAGGTGATCACCATCCGCGACCCCGATCTGCGCATCCTGCGCCGGACCGTGGTGGCCCCCGACGGCACCCGCACCGTGCTGATCGACGATACCCGCCAGATGCAGCCGGTTCAGGTCTCGCAACTGCCGCAGACGCGGCCGGGTTCCGCCGTCATCACCACCGGGTCGTCGGCGGATCAGGCGGCGCTGGCGCGCGCGCTTCGGGCCGAGGCCGGCGCGAGCGTCGACCGCAGCTTCTCGCTGGCGCAGGTGCGCGGCATCCGGGCGGTCCGCGATCTGGCACCCGCGGTGAACCTCGAGACCGTCACCTTCGCCAGCGGATCGGCGGCGATCACGTCGGACCAGGCGTCGCAGCTGCTGTCGCTGGGGCGCTACATGGCCGATGCCATTGCCGACAATCCCGGCGAGATCTTCCTGATCGAGGGCCACACCGACGCCGTCGGCGCCGCGTCCTACAATCTGGCGCTGTCGGATCGTCGCGCCGAAACCGTGGCGCTGGCGCTGACGGAATATTTCGACGTGCCGCCGCAGAACATGGTGATCCAGGGCTATGGCGAGGAATTCCTGCTGGTCCCGACGGCATCCGACGAACGCCGCAACCGGCGCGTCGCCGTGCGCCAGATCACCGACCTGCTGCGCGTCGCCGCCGCCGACTGATCGCCGCCCGCAGCGGCCTTTGACAAGGCATCCGCCCTCCTCCATCGTTCCGGCGATGGGGGAGGGTTTTTTCATGGCTGACGCATCGCTCGAATCCATGCCGGAGCTGGCGCTGGACTGGCATCGCGCCGGGCGCGGCGCCGTGATCGCGACCGTGGTCGAAACCTGGGGGTCGGCCCCGCGCGCGGTCGGCGCGCAGATGGCCGTCTCGGGCGAAGGCGAGATGGAAGGCTCGGTCTCGGGCGGCTGCGTCGAGGGCGCGGTGGTCGTCGAGGCGATGGAGCTTGTGGGCACCGGCGCGGCGAAGCTGCTGGAATTCGGCGTCTCCGACGACGAGGCCTTTGCCGTGGGGCTTGCCTGCGGCGGGCGCATCCGGGTCTTGCTGGAACCGGTGGGCGGCGCGATGCCGATAGATCTTCTGCAAGAACTTGTCGCGGCCCGCGCCGCCCGTCGACAAGTGGCCTATGTGGCCGATCTCGATGGCACCTCGCGTCGGCTCGACCGGCCCGATGCCTGGCCGGAGCGGTTTCGCATGGACCGTTCGGGCGTGGAGGAGGACGGGCAGACCTTCGTGCACATCCACAACCCGCCGCTGCGTCTGCTGATCGTGGGTGCGGTGCATATCGCGCAGGCCCTTGTCCCGATGGCGCGGATCGCGGGCTACGACGTGGCGGTGATCGACCCGCGCCCGGCCTTCGGGGCGGAGGCGCGGTTTCCGGGCGTCAATATTGTAGAAGATTGGCCTGACGAGGCGCTGGCGCAGCTTGGGCTCGACGCACGCACGGCGGTGGTGACGCTGACCCATGACCCCAAGCTCGACGATCCCGCGATCCGCGCGGCGCTGGCCTCCGACATCTTCTACCTCGGCTGCCTCGGGTCCACCCGCACCCACGCCAAGCGCGTGGCCCGGCTGGAGGAGGCAGGGTTCCCGGCCGAACAGATCGCGCGCATCCACGCCCCCGTGGGCCTCGACATCGGCGCGCGCGGGCCGGGCGAAATCGCGGTCTCGGTGTTGGCGCAGCTGACGCAGCGGTTGCGCAGGGGATGAGGTTCGGCACGGTTCCGGTGGCGAAGGCGGCGGGCGGCATCCTGGCCCATGCCGTCGTCTTGCCTGACGGAAAGCTGAAGAAGGGCCGCGTGCTCAGCGCGGGGGACGTGGCGCGTCTCGCCGCCTCGGGCCTGACGCAGGTGATCGTGGCGCGGATGGAGCCGGGCGAGCTGGGCGAGGATGCGGCGGCGGCGCGGCTGGCGGCGGCGCTGGTGCCCGAGCCCGAGGCGGCGGGCCTCAGGCTCGAGGCGCCGTTCACCGGGCGGGTGAACATCCGCGCGACCGGGCCGGGGGTGGTGCAGCTTGATGCGGCGGCCATCGCGCGGCTGAACGGCGTCGATCCGATGATCACCCTGGCGACCGTGCCGGAATGGCAGCGGGTCGGCGACGGCACCATGGTCGGCACGGTCAAGATCATCGCCTATGCCGTGCCCGAGACGGCGCTTGCCGCCGCCTGCGCCGCCGGGGCGGGGGCGATGCGGCGGCTTGCGCCGGTCCTGGCCAGCGCCGACCTGATCGTGACCGAGACCAGCCCCGGCGCGGCGGGCGAGGAGGACAAGGGCGTGCGCGCGGTCTGGGCGCGCATCGCGCGCCTCGGCCTTGGCGAGGGCGCGACGGTGATCGTGCCGCACGCGACGGAGGCGGTGGCCGGGGCCATCGCCGCTTCGCGCGCCGACATGATCCTGATCCTCACCGGCTCGGCCACGTCCGATATCGCCGACGTCGTGCCTGCGGGGCTGGTGGCGGCGGGCGGCACCGTCACCCGCTTCGGCATGCCGGTCGATCCGGGCAACCTGCTGGTTCTGGGGCACCTCGGCGCGCGGCCGGTGATCGGCCTGCCGGGTTGCGCGCGGTCCCCGGCGCTGAACGGGGCCGACTGGGTGCTGGAACGCGTCGCCTGCGGGGTGGCGGTCACGGGCGCGGATATCGCCGCGATGGGGGTGGGCGGACTGCTCAAGGAAATCCCCACCCGCCCGCAACCCCGCGACCGCGCCCCGCGCGGATGACCGGACGATGACTGGACCTTGCGCTGCGCGCCCTAGGTTGTCGTTTGGAAATCCACCGAACAGGGAGATGACAATGACCCGAGCCATCCTGACCGCCGCCGCCTGCGCCGCGATGATCCCCGCCCTCGCCAGCGCCGAGGTGGAGGGGCAATACGTCACCTACAGCGTCGGCGACACGAGTTTCGAGGGCTATGCCGCCCATGACCCCGAGCAGGAAAGCCGCGGGACGGTGCTGATCGTCCACGACTGGGACGGCATGACCGAGTACGAGGAGGACCGCGCGCAGATGCTGGCGGCGGAGGGCTACACCGCCTTTGCCATCGACGTCTACGGCGCCGATGCCGACCCGCAGGGGATGGAGGACTACCGCGCGCTCTCTGGCGCGCTCTATGCCGACCGGGCGCTGTTCCGCGAGCGGCTGATGGGCTCCATCGCCGCCGCCGCCGACATTCCCGGCGCCACTGACGACATCGTGATCATCGGCTACTGCTTTGGCGGCGCCGCGGTGCTGGAGGCGGCGCGGGCGGGCGCTGACCTGGCCGGTTTCGTCAGCTTCCACGGCGGCTTGCCGACGCCCGAGGGGCAGGATTGGTCTGCGGCCACCGGCGCGCCGATCCAGTTCTTCCACGGCTCCGCCGACCCGGTGTCGGATGTGGGCGACCTGGCGCAGGTCATGGCAGAACTGCTGGAGGCGGAGATCCCCCACGGCGCCCAGATCTACGGCGGCGCGCGGCATTCCTTCACCGTCACGGGCTCGAACGACTACGACGAGGACTCCGACCGTCAAAGCTGGGACGGGCTGATGGAGTTCCTGGGCGACACGCTCTGACCGCCCGACCGGCCCGTGCGCCGAACATCCGCGCGGGCCAAATTTACCGTTTGCGTTTGCCGGCATCCGTGCTTGGATGCCGGCATTACCGAGGGAGGAACTCCATGACCCAGGTCAAGATGACCGTGAACGGGAAACCCGTTTCCGGTGACGTTGAGGGCCGCACGCTGCTGTCCGATTTTCTGCGCGAAGGGCTGCGCCTGACCGGCACCCATGTCGGCTGCGACACCAGCCAGTGCGGCGCCTGCGTCGTCCATGTGAACGGCGAGGCGGTGAAATCCTGCACCGCGCTGGCGCTCGACCTCGAGGGCGCCGAGGTGATGACCATCGAGGGCATGGCCAACCCGGACGGCTCGCTGTCGGTGATCCAGCAGGCGTTCCAGGACCATCACGGGCTCCAGTGCGGGTTCTGCACGCCCGGCATGGTGATGAGCGCCGCCGCGTTGCTGAAGGACAACCCCAGCCCGACCGAGCACGAGGTGCGGGCCTATCTCGAGGGCAACATCTGCCGCTGCACGGGATACCACAACATCGTCAAGGCGATCATGGCCGCCAGCGGCCAGGACGTGACGCAGATCGCCGCCGAATGAGCCCGGCGCGGCCCGCGGGGAGGCGGGCCGGGCCAGCACAGCCAGGGAAAGACGACGGGGCGCCAGAATGCCCCGACCCAAGGGCCCCCTATGGTGGCGGGCCGGGGCAGACATCAAGGGGAGGACGACCATGCCGAAGGATCATGGCATCGGCGCCAGCAGCAAGCGGCGCGAAGACGTTCGGTTTCTGACCGGGCAGGGGCGCTACACCGACGACATCAACCTGCACGGCCAGTCCTATGTGCATTTCCTGCGCTCCGACGTGGCGCACGGGCGGCTGAACGCGGTCGACACCAGCGCCGCCGAAGGCATGCCGGGTGTCATCCGCATCTTCACCGGCAAGGATTTCGAAGGCGTGGGCGGGCTGCCCTGCGGCTGGCAGGTGACCGACCGGCACGGCAACCCGATGCAGGAACCGGCGCATCCGGTCCTCGCGCAGGGCAAGGTGCGCCATGTGGGCGATCCCATCGCCGCGGTGGTCGCCGAAACCGCCGCGCAGGCGCGGACCGCGGCCGAGGCCATCGTGCTCGACATCACGTCGCTGCCCGCCGTGGTCGACATGAAGAAGGCGCTGCAACCGGATGCCCCCAAGGTGCATGACGATCTCGACGGCAACCTGTGCTACGACTGGGGCTTCGTCGAAGAGAACAAGGGCGCGGTGGACGAGGCTTTCGCCAAGGCCGCCCATGTCACCACGCTGGAGCTGGTGAACAACCGCCTGTCCCCCAATGCGATGGAGCCGCGGGTGGCGGTGGGCGACTACAACGCCGGCACGGACGATTCGACGCTCTACACCACCTCGCAGAATCCGCATGTGATCCGGCTGCTGATGGGGGCCTTCGTGCTTGGCATCCCCGAACACAAGCTGCGGGTCGTCGCGCCCGATGTGGGCGGCGGCTTCGGCTCCAAGATCTTCCACTACGCGGAGGAGGCGTTCTGCACCTTCGCCGCCAAGCAGCTGCGTCGCCCGGTGAAATGGACCTGTTCACGGTCCGAGGCATTCATCACCGACGCCCATGGCCGCGATCACGTGACCAAGATCGAGCTTGCGCTCGATGCCGACAACAACTTTACCGCGATCCGCACAGAGACCTACGCCAACATGGGCGCGTATCTGTCGACCTTCGCGCCGTCGATCCCGACCTGGCTTCATGGCACGCTGATGGCGGGCAACTACAAGACGCCGCTGATCTATGTGAACGTGAAGGCGGTGTTCACCAACACCGTTCCGGTCGATGCCTATCGCGGCGCGGGCCGGCCCGAGGCGACGTTCCAGCTGGAACGGCTGGTCGACAAGGCGGCGCGCGAGCTGGGCGTCGACCCGGTCGATCTGCGGCGGCAGAACTTCATCACCGAATTTCCCTATGCCACGCCCGTGGCGGTGGAATACGACACCGGCGATTATCACGCGACGATGGACAAGCTGCTGGAGATGATCGACCGCGACGGATTCGACGCGCGGGCGGCAAAGTCGAAGGAAAACGGCAAGCTGCGCGGCATCGGCATCAACTGCTACATCGAGGCCTGCGGCATCGCGCCCTCGGCGCTGGTGGGGCAGCTGGGCGCACGCGCGGGCCTCTACGAGTCCGCCACGGTGCGGGTGAACGCGACGGGGGGCATCGTGGTGATGACCGGCTCGCATTCGCACGGGCAGGGCCACGAGACCAGTTTCGCGCAGGTGGTGGCCGACATGATCGGGCTTCCCGAGGCGCAGATCGAGATCGTGCACGGCGACACCGCCAACACGCCGATGGGCATGGGCACCTATGGCTCGCGCTCCATCGCCGTCGGCGGCTCGGCCATGGTGCGGGCGACCGAGAAGATCATCAACAAGGCCAAGAAGATCGCGGCGCATCTGATGGAGGCGTCCGACAGCGACATCGAGTTGAAGGACGGCCAGTTCACCGTCGCGGGCACCGACAAGTCGGTGGCCTGGGGCGATGTCACGCTGGCGGCCTATGTTCCGCACAACTACCCGCTGACCGAGCTGGAACCGGGGCTGGAGGAAACCGCCTTCTACGATCCCAACAACTTCACCTATCCCGCCGGCGCCTATGCCTGCGAGGTGGAGGTCGACCCCGAGACCGGCAAGGTTGTTATCTGCTCCTTCGCGGCGGCCGACGATTTCGGCAATGTCATCAACCCGATGATCGTGTCGGGGCAGGTGCATGGCGGGCTGGCGCAGGGGATCGGGCAGGCGCTCCTGGAAAACGTCAGCTACGACGCGGACGGGCAGCTTCTGTCGGCAAGCTACATGGATTACGCCATGCCGCGCGCCGACGACCTGCCGTTCTACCAGGTCGATCATTCCTGCGTCACGCCCTGCACCCACAACCCGCTGGGGGTGAAGGGCTGCGGCGAGGCCGGGGCGATCGGCTCGCCCCCCGCCGTGGTGAACGCGGTGATCGACGCGCTGCACCGGGGCGGCATGACCCATGTGGGCCATATCGACATGCCGCTGACGCCGGCGCGGGTCTGGGCGGCGATGCAGGGCTGAGGCTTCGACGGCGGACCGGGGGGCCAGCCCCCCGGACCCCCCGGCATATTTTTGGAAAGATGAAGGGGCGACCCTTCGGGGAGACAGAACCATGTACAACTTCGAATTCGCCAAACCGACGACCATCGCGGACGCCGTGGCGGCCCTGGGCCAGGACGAGGCGCAGGCGCTGGGCGGCGGGCAGACGCTGTTGCCCACCATGAAGCAGCGGCTGGCGTCCCCCGCCACGCTCGTCAGCCTCACCGCCATCCCCGAGATGGTCGGCGTGTGCGTGAACGATGCGGGCGAGGTCTGCATCGGCGGGGCCACGACCCACGCCATGGTCGCGCGCGAGGCGCAGGCGCATTACCCGGCGCTGGCGGCGCTGGCGAGCCACATCGGCGACCCGGCGGTGCGCAACCGTGGCACCATCGGCGGGTCGCTCGCCAACAACGACCCGTCCGCCTGCTACCCGGCGGCGGCGCTGGGATCGCGCGCGACGATCAGGACCAACCGCCGCGACATCGCCGCAGACGACTATTTCCTCGGCATGTTCGAGACCGCGCTGGAGGAGGGCGAGATCATCACCGAGGTGCGCTTTGCGGTGCCCGAGGCGGCGAACTACCAGAAATTCGTGCAACCCGCCTCGCGCTTCGCGCTGGTCGGGGTCTTCGTGGCGAAATTCGCCGACGGTGTGCGGGTCGCGGTCACTGGCGCCGCGTCCGAAGGCGTGTTCCGCTGGGCCGAGGCCGAGGCGGCGCTCAACGCGGAGTTCTCGAAAGCCGCGGTCGAGGGGCTGGCGGTGCCGACGGGCACGATGATCTCGGACCTGCACGGGACCGGAGACTACCGCGCGCATCTGATCAAGGTGATGACCGGCCGGGCCGTCGCCGCCGCGGGGTGACGCCCGAGCGCCCGAGCGCCGGGGGAACCCGGCGCGTCGCGTCCCTTGCCCCCGGTATCAGGCGTATTTCTGCACCATCCGCGCCGCCCGTGCCATCTTGCGCATCGCCGACGGGCTGACGCCGAGCGTGTTGCTGATCGAGCGGGAGAACCCCGCCAGCGTCTCGAACCCGCTGGCGCGCGCGATCTCGGACACCGGCATGGCGGTATGGCGCAGCAGGTCGGCGCCGTGCTTCAGGCGCAGGTTCAGGTAGTGGTCCGATGGTCTGACGCCGAGCGCGCGCACGCAGCGCCCGCGCAGCGCCTTGCGGCTGAGGCCGAGGCTGTCGGCAATATCCGACAGCGGCAGCGGATCGGCGAGGTTGGCGCGCATCCGCGCCTCCATGTCGGCGATGACGGGATCGGCGTTTTCCTCCACCTCCTCCGGGCTTTGGGGCCGGACGCGCAGCCGCCCGGTGGCCAGCGCGCGCCCCACCTCCTCGGCCAGCGCGGGAGAGGCGGTTTCCGCGATCCAGGCGCAGATCGCGTCGCCCACCGCGACGCCGCCGGCGACCGTCAGGCGGCGGTCATCCAGCACATGGGGGCGGTCGCTGATCTCGATCGCGGGAAACCTGTCGCCGGTGTCGGGCAGGGCACCGCGGTCGACCACGGCGCGGCGCCCGTCCAGATGCGCGATCCTGGCGAGGATCAAGGTGCCGGTGGCGATGGCGCCGAGGCGGCCGCCGGATGCGTCGATGCGCCTGAGATAGGCCTGGAACCCGTTGGGAATGCGCGACGGGAAGGTGTCGCCGCAGATCACCAGCGCAAGGTCGACATCGTCGACCCCGTCCCAGTCGCCGCGGTCGGGCGCGATCACGGCGCCGTTCGAGGCGGTCGTGGTGCCGTGGCCGGGCACGCGGGTGTCGCAGGTGAAGACCGTCGTGCCGGCCACGCGATTGGCGATGTCGAGCGCCTCGCGGGCCAGCGCATAGGCCAGCATGGGGAAATCGGGAAACAGGATGAAACTGACATGGGCCATGCGCGGAGGATGGCGCAGCGTCATGGGCGGTTCAAGACAAGTCGCGCAAGGATATTCCCATAGCGGCGAAAGCGCCACAGCCCCGCGGCAGGAGGCGGGTCAGCGCCGAGAGGGACCGAACGGGCCGTAGGGTGGCGCGTCCGCCTCGAGATCGTCGAGCGTGTATTCGACGCCGATGGTCAGGCCGCTGTCGGTGGTGCGGGAGATGCGCAGCTGAAGCTCGAGGTCGCTCATCAGCGCCACCCGGCTGCCACGTTCGGGATGGGAGCCGCCCGCCAGGCCCATGGCCGCCGTGCCGGAAATCTCGATCCCCTCGGCCAGGGCAAGGCCGGGCGTGGCAAGCGCCGCGAGGCATGACAGGGTCCGGGCATGTCGAAGCAGGGTCATGGCGCGCAGCATACGAAGTTTCGCCGCCGTGCGCCAGCCGGGAACGAAAAGGCGCGCCGAAAGGCGCGCCTGCGGGAGACAGGGCCAAAGCCGGGGCCGGATGGCGCCCTACCGCGCCGGGCCGATCATCATGACCATCTGGCGACCTTCCATCTTGGGCATGTTCTCGATCTTGCCGAGCCCCTCGACATCGGTGGCCACCCGCTCCAGCAGCTCGCGGCCGAGGTTCTGGTGCGCCATTTCCCGGCCGCGGAACCGCAGCGTGACCTTCACCTTGTCGCCGTTCTCCAGGAACTTGTTGACGCTGCGCATCTTGACCTCGTAGTCATGGGTGTCGGTGTTCGGGCGGAACTTGACCTCCTTGACCTCGATGATCTTCTGCTTCTTGCGCGCCTCGGCCTCGCGTTTCTGGGTCTCGTACTTGAACTTGCCGAAATCCATGATCTTGCACACGGGTGGTTCGGCATTGGGCGAGATCTCGACAAGGTCGAGCCCGGCTTCCTCGGCCATTTCGAGGGCGCGGGCCGGGGTGACAACCCCGACATTTTCGCCCTCGGCGCCGATCAGGCGGATCTCGGGGGCGCGGATACGTTCGTTGATGCGCGGGCCGGTGTCGCGTTGCGGCGGCGCATTGTGGGGTCTGCGGGCTATGGGGGCCTCCTGAGGTTGCCGGTGGTCGAGGCGGCAAGGTACTCGCGCTGCCCTCGTCTTTCAAGGCGATTTGGGCGGTCGCATGCCGGTTTCGCCAGGGCTGCGGCACGGCGGCATTGCGCGTGTCGGGGGACAGGAGTAAGCGCAGCATCATCATCAGTCATCCCACGGGGGAAGCCATGAACCGCGTTCTCATCATCATCGTGATCCTCGCCGCCATCGGCGTCGGCGGATATTTCGTCGTGCAGCAACGCAACGAGACCGCCGCGCAGGAAGCCGCGGCCGCCGAAGAAGCCGCCGCTGCCGAGGCCGCCGCAGCGGAAGAAGCCGCTGCCGAAGAAGCTGCCGCCGCCGAAGAAGCCGCCGCCGCCGAAGAAGCTGCCGCTGCCGAGGAAGCCGCAGCCGCCGAAGAAGCCGCCGCTGAGGAAGAAGCCGCGGCCGCCGAGGAAGCCGCCGCTGCCGAGGAAGCCGCCGCGGAAGCCGCCGCTGCCGAGGAGGCCGCCGCCGCTGAAGCCGAAGCGGCAGCGGAGGCCGAAGCCGACGCCACGACCGAAGCTGTCGAGGAGGCCGTGACCGAGGCGGTCGATGGTACCGCCGAGGACGCGACCGGATCTGCCGAAGGCACCGAAGAGGCGACAGCGGAAGCCGAGGCGGCGGTTGCCGCCGAGGAAGCCGGCGATGCGGCGCTTGCCGACATCTTCACCGCCGAAGGCTTCGACTACGACGAGGCCATCGCCGCGCTCGAGGCGGCCGACATCTCGCCCGTCACCCGCACGGCCGTGACCACCGCGCTGCAGGCGGCGCAGGACAACCCGGACCTGCTCGACGCCGCGCTGGCCCAGGCCCGCCAGGCGCTTGGCGTCGCCGAGTAAGCTTTTTCCCGGTACCGGAAAAGCCCCCCCGTCGGCACCGCCGCGGGGGGCTTTTTCATGTCCGCGCCGCAGCCGCTTTCAATCGAGGAACGCCTTCTCCACCACATATTCGGCGGGCTGCGAATTGGCCCCCTCGCTCAGACCATAGCCTTCGAGCATCTCCTTGATCTCGAGGTTGAAGGCGAGGTTGCCGCAGACCATCGCGCGGTCGCTCTCGGGGCAGAGCGGCGCGACGCATAGGTCGGCGAACACCTCGCCCGAGCGCATCAGGTCGGTGATCCGGCCCATCTTGGGGCTCTGTTCGCGGGTGGTGGTGGGGTAGTAGCGCAGCTTGTCGGCGAAGCCCTCGCCGATCAGCTCGGCCAGCAGGTCGTCGGCCTTGATGTCCTCGATCAGCTTCGCGCCATAGGCCAGCTCTCCCACTTCGCGGCAGGTGTGGGTCAGGATGATCTCGTCGTAGTCGGCATAGGTCTGCGGGTCGCGCAAGAGACTGGCGAAGGGCGCGATGCCGGTGCCGGTGGCGAAGAACCAGATCCGCTTGCCGGGCAGCAGCGCGTCATGCACCAGCGTGCCGACGGGCTTGGGGCGCAGGATGATCTCGTCGCCGGGCACGATGTGCTGCAGCCGCGAGGTCAGCGCGCCGTCGGGCACCTTGATCGAATAGAACTCAAGCTCGTCGTCCCACGACGGCGAGGCGATGGAATAGGCGCGCAACAGCGGCTTTTGCTTTCCGGTCACCGGGTCCGGCTCGCCCATCAACCCGATCATCACGAACTCGCCCGACCGGAAGCGCAGGCTCGCGGGCCGCGTGCACCGGAACCGGAACAGGCGGTCGGTGTAGTGTTCCACCTCCGTCACGGTCTGCGTGTCGGGCAGGGTCGGCGTCGCCCTGGCGGGGGCCGGGGCCATTTCGGTGCGGGTCTGTGCGGTCATGTCTTTCACCGGTCCTTGCTCGCTCATGTCCATCTTCGCCCCAGGCTAGTGTCGGGGGCCTGTGTAAGCCTTGATCTGTGTCAGGGAAACCCTGCGGTCAGCCGCGCAGCCGCGCCTGATAGTCGCCGGCCCGCCAGTCGGCGCGGGCAAGCCACTGGTCCTCGGGCTGGCGCGCGGCGATCTCGGGGGCGATCTCCACCTCGTCGAAGCCGGCGCGGCGGGCCATCGCGTACTGGTCGGCGATGACCATGCCCGACGCCCGCAACCGGCCGGTGTAGCCCATCGCCCGCAGCCGCCGCGCCACGGTGAAGCCGCGCCCGTCGGCGAAGCCGGCGAACCCGACCCGGATCAGCGCAAGCCGCGCCAGATGCGGGGCCAGCGCCGCCAGATCCGCGCCGGGGTCCAGGTCGATGCCGGCCGCGTCGGTCGTGCCCGCCTCGGCGGCGGGGGCCATCTGCCCGGTCCAGTCGTCGGGCGCGAAGCCGCCGTCGCGCATGATCAGCCTGTCGTCCATCGGTCTCGCCTCTTCATCCTGCCTCAGGGTCGCCGCGCCTGCGCGCGTCCCCTTCATCTTTCCAAAAATACGCATGCCCTGCGGCCGCCACCCCTCACGACGCCGCCCTAAGGGGTCCGCGCACCATCTTGCCGTCGACGAAATGGATGCCGCATTCGTCCTTGTCGCTGCCGCGCCAGCGCCCGGCGCGGGGGTCTTCGCCCGTCGCCACCGGGGTCGTGCAGGGCGCGCAACCGATGGAGGGGTAGCCGCGCGCCACCAGCGGGTGCCGGGGCAGGCGGTTGTTGATCATGTAGTCGGCCACGTCCTGCGGCGCCCAATGGGCGAGCGGGTTGATCTTGATCCGCCCCGTCTCCTCGGCCTCGAAGAACGACAGCTCGGCGCGGCTGCCCGACTGGAAGCGCTTGCGCCCGGTGATCCAGGCGTCGAAGGGCCCCAGCGCGCGATCCAGCGGCTCGGTCTTGCGCAGCGCGCAGCACGCGTCGGGGTCGGTCCTGTGCAGCAGCCCCTCGGGATCGTGCGCCGCCACCCGCACCGGGGTCGCGCGGATGATCCGCAGGTCGCGCAGGCCAAGATGCGCCGCCACCTCGTGCTGGTAGGCCAGCGTCTCGGGAAACAGCATCCCCGTTTCGACGAACAGCACCGGCGTCGCGGGCTCCACCATCGCCACCATGTGCAGCAGCACCACCGATTCCGCCCCGAAGGACGACACCAGCGCCACCCGCCCGGTGTCGGCATCCCCAAGTGCGTGGTCCACCACCGACGTCGCGGAATGGTGCCGGTAGCGCGCGTTCAGCCCGGCGATCCGGTCGGCCAGGGGCAGGGCGTCACGCGGCATCGGCCCTTGCCTCGTCGGCGTCGTAGAGCGCCGCCTTGAACGGCGGCAGGCCCAGGCGGCGGTAGGTGTCGAGAAACGTCTCCTCCGGCCCGTCGCGCAGGCTCAGGTAGGCGCGCAGGAGGCGCTCGATCGCCGGGATGATCTGGTCGTAGGCAAAGCCCGGCCCGGTGCGCTCGCCGATCACCGCGTCGGGGCCGCCGTCGCCGCCGAGCGTGATCTGGTAGTTCTCCACCCCCGCCCGGTCGAGGCCGAGGATGCCGATATGGCCGACATGGTGATGCCCGCAGGCGTTGATGCAGCCCGAGATCTTGATCTTCAGCGGCCCGATCTCGTGTTCCAGCTTCAGCTCCTCGAACCGCGTGGCGATGCCTTGCGCGACCGGGATCGAACGCGCGGTCGCCAGCGCGCAGTAATCCATGCCGGGGCAGGCGATGATGTCGGAGACGAGACCGACGTTCGCGGTCGCGAGCCCGACGGCGCGCAGTGCGTCGTGCACCGCCTTCAGGTGGCGTTTGGGCAGATGCGGCAAGATCACGTTCTGCTCGTGCGAGATGCGCAGCTCGTCATGGGCATAGCGCTCCGCCACATCCGCGAGGACGCGCATCTGCGCGGAGGAGCAATCCCCCGGCGTCGCGCCATGCGCCTTCAGGCTCACGGTCACGATCGCGTAGTCGGGGTGGCGGTGGGCCGCGACATTCGTGTCGGTGAAGGCGCGGAAGACCGGGTCGGCGGCGCGCGCGGCGTCGTAGGCGCCGGGACCGACATCCTCGAACACCGGCGGCGCGAATTGCGCCGCGATGCCCGCCAGCATCTCTTGATCCGTGCCGGAATACAGCGGCTTGCGGGCGACGAATTCGTCCTCCACCAGCCGCCGGATTTCCTCGATCCCGGTCTCGTGGACGGTGATCTTGATGCGCGCCTTGTACTTGTTGTCGCGCCGTCCGAGCAGGTTGTAGACCGCCACGACCGCTTCCAGATAGGGCAGCAGGTCGGCCATCGGCACGAACTCCGCCAGCACCTTGCCGATCATCGGCGTGCGGCCGAGGCCACCCCCGACCAGCACGGTCGCGCCGATGTCGCCATCCCGCTGCACCAGCCGCAACCCGATGTCATGGGCCGCCGTCACCGCGCGATCCTGCGCGTGGCCGGTCACCGCGACCTTGAACTTGCGCGGCAGGAACTGGAACTCGGGGTGGTCGGTCGACCATTGCCGGATCAGCTCGGCCACCGGGCGGGGGTCCGTCACCTCGCCCGCCGCCGCGCCCGCGAAATGGTCGGCGGTCACGTTGCGGATGGTGTTTCCGCTGGTCTGGATCGCGTGCATCCCCACATCGGCCAGCGCTTCGAGCATGGCTGGCACATCTTGCAGCTTCGGCCAGTTGAACTGGATGTTCTGGCGCGTGGTGAAATGGCCATAGCCCTTGTCCCAGCGGTCGGCGATCATCGCGAGCTGCCGCATCTGGCGGCTGTCGAGCGTGCCGTAGGGGATCGCCACGCGCAGCATGTAGGCGTGGAGCTGCAGGTAGAGGCCGTTCATCAGGCGCAGCGGCTTGAACTCGTCCTCGGTCAGCGACCCGTCGATGCGGCGCGCGACCTGGGCGCGGAACTGCGCCACGCGCTCGCGCACGAAGCTCTCGTCGAATTCGGTGTAGCGGTACGTCACTTCGCCTCCTGCTTGCCGTGGGCGTAGTTGGAGGGGCCGCGGGTTCGGAACGCCTCGCGGAAATGGGTGGGTTCGGGGCCGTGCGGGCCGGGGTGGGCCTCGGCCAGGTAGGCGCCGACGACCTCGTGGCCGCGGGCATGCGCGTCGAGCAGGTGCAGCTCGCCCGTCGCCTCGTCCTCGATCAACGCGGCCTCTTCCAGGCGGCGGGTCCACTGGCCGTCCTTCGCGAGCCAGACCACGTCGCCTTCCAGCAGGGCGTTGGCGGTCAGCACCTTCGGCGTATAGGGGCGGGGCATCAGGCGAACTCCTCTTGCTGGCTGTCTTGCAGATCGGGCAGGGCGGCGCGCGCCGCGCGCGGGGCAAGACCGTAGAGCAGGATCATCGGGCCGCTGCGGCCCGCCTGCTCCAGATCGGCGGCCAGCCGTGCGAGGCTGGTCTCGATCACCCGCGCCTCGGGGCGGGAGGCGTTTTCCACCACCGTCACCGGCGTCTCGGGGGGCGCGCCATGCATCATCAGGCGCCCCTGGATGAATCGCGCGCCGCGCGCGCCCATGTAGATCGCGGCGACCGTGCCGGGGCGGGCGAGGCCGCGCCAATCCTGCTCGGCGAAGCCCTCCATGTCGTGCCCGGTCAGCACCCGCAGGCTGCTGTTGCGCGCGCGCCTGGTCAGGCTCTGGCCAATCTGCGCCGCCGCCGCGCTGGCCGCCGTCACGCCGGGCACCACCGACCAGTCGAGGCCGGCGGCCTCGATCGCGGTGATCTCGTCATCGAGCCGGCCGAAGACAGCCGGATCGCCGCCCTTCAGCCGCACCACATGCGCGCCTTGGGCGGCGTGGCTGACCATCAGGCTGCAGATCTCTTCTTGCGCCATCGAGGGGCCGAAGCCTGTCTTGCCGGCGTCGACCAGCAGCGCCTCGCGCCGCGCCAGCTCAAGGATCGCGGGCGCGACCAGCCGGTCGTGGATCACCACATCGGCCCGGTCGAGCAACCTGCGCGCCTTCAGCGTCAGCAGCTCCGGATCGCCGGGGCCGGCGCCGACAAGATCGACGCGGCCCTGCGCGGGGGTGGCGGACAGGTGCCGGTCGAGCAGCGCGGACAGCGCCGGCTCCAGCCCCGCCTCGCCATCCTTCTCGATCGCTTGCGGGGCGGTGTTGAAGTAGTACTCGGCCCAGAAATCGCGCCGCTTGCGCCCCATCGGCAGCGCCTCGGCCGCCTTGCGGAAGCCCTTGCCGATGCGCGCCGCCAGCCCCAGGGTCGCGGGCAGACGCGCCTCGAGGTCGGCCTTGATCGCGCGCGCCAGGACAGGGGCCGCGCCCTCGGTTCCGATGGCGATGGTCACCGGATCGCGGTCGACGATGGCGGGCGTGATGAAGGCGCTGTGTTCCAGGTTGTCGACCCAGTTCACCAGCGCCCCATCGGCGCGGGCAAGGGCCGCGACGCGCGCATCCTCGCGCGCGTCGTCGTTTGCCGCATAGAACAGGGCGGCGCAGAGCGCATCGCCGGGTTCCAGAGCGCGGCGCACCAGCGTGATCCGCCGTTGTGCCGCCAGATCGGCCAGCGCGGGCATGGGATCTGCGGCAAGGACGGTGATCCGCGCCGTGGTCTTCAGCAGCAACCGCAGCTTCGCCAGCGCCGCCTCGCCGCCGCCGGAAACCACGATGCGCCGGCCCTCGACGGCCAGGAAGATCGGAAAATGGTCCATCGTCGGCTATGCCCTTCATCCGCTGTCGCCCCTCACAGATAGAATATTTTCCCGCCAGATGGCAGATATGGCTTGCACAAAGGAACGTATGTTCGCAAATTTACGGCCAGACACCCGACGCGTTCACCCAGCCCGGAGCCTCCCACGATGACCGTCCAGATCGACGCGCTCGACCGGAAAATCCTCGCCGCATTGCAGGAAGACGCCTCCCGCTCGCTTGACGAGATCGCGCGCGTTGTCGGCTCCTCCAAGACCCCGGTCTGGTCGCGGATTCGCAAGCTGAGGGAGGCGGGCGTGATCGGGCGGCAGACCGTGCTGCTCGACGCGGAAAAGCTGGGGTTCGAGGCGTGTTTCTTCGTTCTGATCCGTACCTCGGAACACGAGGCCGATTGGCAGGGAAAGTTCCTCGCCGCCCTCAGGGCCCGCCCCGAGGTGCAGGAGGCGCACCGCCTGGCCGGCGAGATCGACTATATCCTCAAGGTGCGCGTGCCCAATGCCCGCGCCTATGACGCCTTCTACCAGGCGCTGATTTCCGAGGTGAAGATCTTCAACGTCACGGCCCTGCTGAGCATGGAGGAGATCAAGGCGTCGCCGCTTCTGCCGCTGGGGCAAGTTCCGTGACGATGGTGGCGCCGCCTTCCAGGGTCTTGTGAACCGGGCATTTCTCCGCGATCTCCAGCAGCCTGTGGCGGGTGTCGGCCGACAGATCGCCCGTCAGCGTGATCCGCCGCGTGAACCGGTCGAGCGGCGTGTCGGCGTTGCTTGCGTCCTGGGCATGGACCCGGTCGTGGGTCACATCCACCGACACATGCGCCAGCGCGATGCCCTTGCGCCGCGCGTACATGCGGATCGTCATCGCGGTACAGGCCCCCAGCCCCGCCGCGACCAGCTGATAGGGCGTCAGCCCCCGGTCGGTCCCGCCGTAGCTTTCGGGCTCGTCGGCGAGGATGTGGTGCCTTTGGCCGACCTGCACGTCTTGCAGGAACCCGCCCGCGTCGGCCTCCGACACGCGGGTGATGCCCTCGGGCGCGCCGGGCGGCGGGGCCGGCGGGCGCAGGTCCAGGTAGCGGCCCGCCCAGGCGGCGATGACGCTGGCGGCATATTCCGCATCCTCGGGCCGGCTGATCAGGTGGTCGGCATCGTCGAGGGTGACGAAGCTTTTGGGGTGGCGCGCGGCGGTGAAGATCCGCGTGGCGTTGTCGATGCCCACCATCGCGTCGCGGGGCGCGTGCAGGATCAGCAGCGCCTGCCTCATTCGCGACAGCGCCGGTTCGATCCGGTCTGCCCGCACATCTTCGATGAAGGCGCGGCCGATGGTGATCTTGCGCGTGCCAAGTGCGATCTCCGCCGTGCCGTTTGTGGCGATGGTGTCGAGCGCGCCGTCGAAGTTGTGCAGCACATGCGCCGGGTCGAAGGGCGCGCCGATGGTGACCACGGCCTTGATGCCGTCGATCTGCGGCGCGGCCCGCAGCGCGGCGGCGCCCCCCAGCGAATGCCCGATCAGCAGGCTCGGCGCCATTCCCCGCTCGGCGAGGGCCTGTGCGGCGGCGCGCAGATCCGCGACGTTCGAGGTGAAGGAGGTGTTGGCGAACTCCCCCTCGGAATGACCGAGCCCGGTGAAATCGAAGCGCAGCACCGCGATGCCCATGGCCGCCAGCCGCGCCGAGATGCGGCGCGCGGCGACGATATCCTTGCCGCAGGTAAAGCAATGCGCCATCAGCGCGGTGGCCAGATGCGGCCCCTCGGGCCGGTCGAGGCGTGCAGTGAGGGCGTGGCCGCCATGGCCGGGAAAGGTGAAACGGTCTGTGGGCATCGGGCATCTTTCCGCAGGGATTGTCCGAGGATGGGCGCCGGGGGGGCAATCCGCAACTGCGCAGACCGGCGTTCTCACGCCCTCGTGCAGCGGGGTGTACGGCGCGTGAAGGGCAGGGGGCGATCTTGCGCTTCGCCCGGCGATGGTCTTTGGTCGGCTGCGCCGCGAGACCCTCAGGATAGCGCCGACACATGACCCCGATCTGCCAGACCACGTTGCCGCGCCTGCCGTGGATGGAACCCGCGATGGCCCGCCTGCCGGGCGTGCAACCGCTCGACTGGCACGACTGGCTGGAAGTCGACGATGCCTTCCCCGCGCAGATGTCCCTGCGCGACAGCCTTCTGGCCGGGCGGCGGGCAGAGGTCTACGCGACGACCCCAGGCGCCGAGCCCGCGGCGGCGGCGCTGCTGGCGCTGGTCCTCGACCATCTGGGGCCGGGCTACACGCGCGACGGCGGCACCGTCACCCGCCCCGACGGCGTGACCGTGCCGCTCGATGCCGACCCGCCGCTGGTGACGGCCGCCCGGCTGGTGCAGGAGGATCTGTGCCTGATGCAGCCGGTGGGGGCCGAGCATGTGCTGACCGGCGCGGTGCTGTGCTTTCCGGCGAGCTGGACGCTGGCAGAGAAGTTGGGCCGACCGCTGTCCGGCATCCACACGCCCGTCGCGGTCTACGACGCGGGCATGGCCGCGCGCGTCCAGCGCCTGTTCGATCTGATCCGTCCCGAGCGCCCGATGTGGCGCCAGAACGCGCTGGTCTACGCCGACCCGGACCTGCACCAGCCCCGGCCCGAGGCCGCGCCGCGGCGGGAGAAGGCTACTCAGGGCCGTTACCTTCGGTCGGAAAAACAATGCCTTCTGCGCGTTCCTTCAAGTGATGCGGTAGCATTCACCATTCATACATATGTCGTGCCGCTGAGCGCCTTGCCCGTGGACGCGCGCAGCCGGCTGACCGGCGCGGAAACGATCCCATGACCTGCGTGAGCGAGCAGTACGAGGCCTTTCCCTACCCCGAACGCGACCCGGCGGACGAGGCGAAGCGGCTCATCACCGGCTCCCCTTCGCACCCGCTGGAGATCGACCATTTCCTCTTCGGCGGAACGCGCGACTGGTCGCAGCCGCTGCGCGCGCTGGTGGCGGGCGGCGGCACAGGCGACGCGCTGATCCAGCTGGCGCAGGTGCTGACGAGTGCCGGCAAACCCTTTGACATCACCTACCTCGACCTGTCCCAAGCGTCGCGCAAGATCGCCGAGGCCCGCGCCGCGGCGCGGGGTCTGACCGGCATCAACTTCCTGACGCGGTCCCTGCTCGACGCGCCCGATCTGGGCCTGTTCGACTACATCGACTGCTGCGGCGTCCTGCACCATCTGCCCGACCCGCAGGAGGGCTTCGACGCTTTGGCCAAGGCGCTCACGCCCGAGGGCGGGATCGGGCTGATGGTCTACGCGCCCTTCGGCCGGTCGGGCGTCTACCCGCTGCAAGAGGCGTTCGGCACGGTGCTGGACGGCACGCCCCGCGACCGGCTGCGGCGCGCGCGCGCGATCTTCGAGCGCATTCCCGAGGGTCACCCGTTCAAGCGCAACGCGCAGCTGTCGGATCACAACGCCAGCGAGGCCGGGTTCTACGACCTGCTTCTGCACAGCCAGGACCGGCCGTTTCGCATCGGCGAACTGCTGGAAGTCCTGGGTCGCGCCGGGCTGGCGATGACCGGCAGCCCGCAGGCGCATCTCTACGATCCGCTGCCGATCCTGGGCGACAAGGGGCTGCTGGCGGGGCTGGACACGGCGCAGCGGATGGATCTGGCCGAGGCGCTGCGCGGCACGATCCGCACCCATGTACTCTATGCGGCGCGCTCCGCCGAGGGGCGCGTGGCGCAACCCGGCCCGCAGGCGGTGCCGCATCTGAAGGGCGTGACCGGGCCGCGGCTGGCCCAGCACGCGCTGAAACACGGGGTCATCCCGGTCACCCACGAGGGCGAAAGCTTCGAGGTGCCGGTGCCCGCCATGGCCGTGCGCGCGCTGGCGCAGATCGACGGCCGGCGCACGCTGGACGAGATCGCCAGAGCCATGCGCACCGACTGGATGGCCTTCGCGCCGATCTGGGCGGGCGTGTCGCGGGCGATGACCGGACACGGTATCCTGTATTACTCGCGGCTGCTCAGGGGCTGATCTACCCCTTGAAATGCTTTGACAGTTTCAGGCCCTGGCCCTGGTAGTTCGACGCGATCCCGGCGCCGTAGAGCCGTTCGGGCAGCGCCGCCATCCGCTCGTAGACCAGCCGGCCGACGACCTGCCCATGCTCCAGAACGAAGGGCGCCTCGTGGCAGCGCACCTCCAGCACGCCGCGCGCGGGCACGCCATGGCCGAAGCCGGGGTCGAAGAAGCCCGCGTAATGCACCCGGAATTCGCCCACCATCGCAAGGTAGGGCGACATCTCGGCGGCGCAGTCGGGCGGGATCGTGACCGCCTCGCGGCTCACGAGGATGTAGAAGGCGCCGGGGTCGAGGATGATGCGGCCGTGTTCGCTGCGCACCTCCTCCCAGAACTCGGGGATGGCGTGGGCGCCCACGCGGGTCAGGTCGATCACCCCGGCATGGGGCTTGGCGCGGTAGCCGACGATGCCGGTGGCGGTGGGCGTCAGGTCGACCGAAAACCCCAGCCCCTCGTCGATCACCGCCGTGCCGTCGACCAGCGGCGTGTCGGCGTGCCGCGCGGTCAGCTCCGCGTCGCTCAGCACCGCCTGCCCGCGGCGAAAGCGGATCTGGTTCAGCCGCAGGCCCGGAGCGACCTTGACGGAGAACGACCGCGGGCAGATCTCGGCGTAGAGCGGCCCGGTGTAGCCGGCGGGAATGCGGTCGAACTCCGTCCCGCCATCGGCGATGACGCGGGTCAGGCAATCGACCCGCCCGGTGGAGCTTTTGGCGTTGCAGGCGGCCGAGACGTCGGCGGGCAGGGCCATCCCCTCCATCAGCGGCACGACATAGACGCAGCCCTTTTCCAGCACCGCGCCGGCGGTCAGGTCCATCCGGTGCATCTCGAACTCGGCGATGCGGTCGGCGACGCGGGCGCCGTGCCCGGCCAGGAACGAGGCGCGCACCCGGTAGGCGACCTTGCCCAGCCGCAGATCGAGGCTTGCCGGCTGCACCTGGTCGGCATCGGGCCGGTCGCAGGCGATCCGGCCTGTCGCGATCATCGCGGCAATGGCATGGTCGGGGAGCACGCCCGCGCCCATCGCATCGGGATGCGTCCCGGTGGTTGCGTCGCTCATCTGGTCATCCCTCTTGTCCGGCCAAGAAAAAACCGCCCGCGCACGGGGCGCAAGGCGGTTTTATCGGGGTTCCCGCATCGGCGGAAAGATTTGGTCGGGCTAGCAGGACTCGAACCTGCGACCTTCCGTCCCCCAGACGGACGCGCTACCAGGCTGCGCTATAGCCCGACGTGTCGCCCTTCTATCCATTTTGCCGGGGGGCGCAAGGGGTCAGGCGGCGGGGCCGGGCGGGTCGGCCCGCATCCGGTCGCGCAGGGCGACCAGCGCCGGGCGCAGGCGGGCGATGGCGGCGGGCGGCAGACGCTCCGCCCGTTCGGCCAGGCCCGCAAGACGGTCGAGCGGCGCCGCATCGGGATCGGTGTCGGGCGCGGCGTGGGCGACGGTGTCGGTATCGGTCCCGGCATCGGGGGGTACATCCTCCTGAGCCGCAGGGTCCGGCACCAGCCGGATGGCCGGAGGGGCGGGGGCGGGGTCCGGTTCGGGCCCGGCCCCGGGATCGGGCGCGGCATCGGCCGCCGGCTCTTGCTCCGTTGCAAGCTCAGGTTCGGGCGTGGCCACCATGAACGGAAACCGGGGCTGTGGCGGCGTGTCGCCGTCTTCGTCCCAGGCTTCTGCGCCGTCCACGGCTTGCGTTTCCCGCTCCGCCTCTGCCTCGTCGATCCAGTCGCCGATGGCGTCGATGTCGATCACCTCGCCGTCTTCCAGGTCGATCGGGGGCGACAGGGCCGAGACGGCAGCGACGCCGTTTTCGCGGATCATCTTCTGCACGCCGCGGATGGTCAGGCCCCGGTCATGGAGCAGCACCTTGATGCCGCCCACCAGTTCCATGTCGGCGGGGCGGTAGTAGCGCCGCCCGCCGGCGCGCTTCACCGGCTTGATCTGCGGAAATTTCGATTCCCAGAACCGCAGCACATGCGCGGCGACATCGAGCCAATCCGCGACCTCGCGGATGGTTCGGAAGGCTTGCGACGATTTCGCCATGGCCGGTTTGCCCGCCTCTGCTCGGTCGTTCTGCCGTCTGTGCCGCATCCCTTGCCCCGGGATGCGCGGCGCCTCAGCCGCGGTTGCCCGCCGCGACCCGGTCTTTCATCAGATGCGAGGGCCGGAAGGTCAGCACGCGGCGCGGGCTGATCGGCACCTCTTCGCCGGTCTTCGGGTTGCGCCCCACCCGCGCGGTCTTGGACCGCACCGAAAAGGTCCCGAAGGACGAGATCTTCACCTGTTCGCCCTCGACGAGCGCGTCGGACATCAATTCAAGCACCCGTTCCACGAGCTGCGCGCTTTCGTTGCGCGACAGGCCAACCTCGCGAAACACCGCTTCGGACAGATCCATCCGTGTCAGTGTCTTGCCAGTCATCACTTCCGCCCTCAAAATCTGGATGCAGGATGCGTGAAGGGATTTCTCAAGTCAATCGAGAGACTTGCAGGGGTGCGTTTATCTGCCGACGGCGCCTACCAGCGCATCACCACCGCGCCCCAGGCCAGGCCGCCGCCGATCGCCTCGCAGACCAGCAGATCGCCGCGTTTGATCTGGCCGCGCGCCACGCCCACCGACAGTGCCAGCGGGATCGACGCGGCCGAGGTGTTGCCGTGATCCTGCACCGTCACCACGACCCGGTCCATGCCGATGCCCATCTTCTGCGCGGTGCGCGCGATGATGCGCAGATTGGCCTGGTGCGGCACGATCCAGTCCACCTGTTCGGCCTGCGCACCGGCCTTGTGCAAGGCGGCCTCGGCAGTTTCCGCTAGCTTTTCAACGGCATGGCGGAACACCTCGCGGCCCTCCATGCGCAGCATGCCCGAGGTGCCCGTGGTCGACACGCCGCCGTCGACATAGAGCAGATCCTTGAACCGCCCGTCGGAATTCAGGTCGGTGGCCAGCACGCCACGATCCGCCGCCGTACCCGCGCCGTCTTGCGCCTCGAGGATCAGCGCGCCCGCGCCGTCGCCGAACAGCACGCAGGTGCCGCGGTCGGTCCAGTCCATGATCTTGCTGAAGGTCTCGGCCCCGATCACCAGGGCGCGCCTGGCCTGGCCCGACGCGATCAGCGCATCGGCATTGGCGAGCGCATAGACGAATCCGGCGCAGACGGCCTGGACGTCGAAGGCGAATCCCCTGCCCATGCCCAGCCCCGCCTGCACCATGGTGGCGCAGGACGGAAAGGTCAGGTCGGGGGTCGAGGTGGCGACGATCACCACGTCGATGTCGTCGGGGGCCAGTCCGGCCATGTCGAGGGCTGCGCGTGCGGCGGCGACGGCCATCTGGCTCGTCGTCTCGCCCTCGGCCGCGAAATGGCGCCGTTCGATCCCCGAGCGCGACCTGATCCAGTCGTCGCTGGTGTCGAGCGTCTTCTCGAACTCGGCATTCTCGACCACCCGCGCGGGCAGGTAATGGCCCACGCCGACGGGAACCGCGCGCAGTTTCGTCATGCCGGTCCGGCCTCCGATTGGATGGCGGCGGCGGCGGCCTGTTCGGCCTCTGCCAGCCGGGAGGCGAGCCTGGCGCTGAACCCGGCCGCGGCGAGCCGCGCCGCCAGCTTGATCGCCGCCGAGACGCCTGTGGCATCCGCGGAGCCGTGGGATTTCACCACCGTGCCGTTCAGCCCGAGGAACACGCCGCCGTTGACCCGGCGCGGGTCGATCCGCTTGGACAGCCGTTGCAGCGAGGTATAGGCCAGCAGCGCGGCCATCCGCGACAGCGGCGAATAGCGGAACGCTTCGCCCAGCAGGTCGCGGATCATGCGCGCGGTGCCTTCGCCGGTCTTCAGCGCCACATTGCCGGTGAACCCGTCGGTGACGACGACATCCACCTTGTCGGACGGCAGATCGCCGCCTTCGACGAAGCCCACGAATTCGAAATCGGCCGCGCCGCAGACCCGTTCGATCATGTCGGCGGCAAGCTTCAGCTCCGCCCGGCCCTTGTGATCCTCGGTGCCCACGTTCAGCAGGCCGACGCGCGGGCGTTTCAGATCGAGCCCGTTGCGGGCATAGCTCGCGCCCATCAGGGCGTATTGCAGCAGATCCTCGGCATCGGCGCGGATGTCGGCGCCCACATCGAGCATCACGTTGAAGCCGCTGGGATTGCGCGACGGCCACAGGCAAGCGATCGCGGGGCGGTTGACGCCTTCGATCTTGCGCAGGCGGATCATCGAAAGCGCCATCAGCGCGCCGGTGTTGCCGCAGCTGACGGCGGCGCCGGCCTCGCCGCTGCGCACCGCCTCGATGCACGACCACATCGAGGTGGTCTTGCCGTTGCGAAGAACGTGGGAGGGTTTGGCATCCATCGTCACTACGGTTTCGGCGTGGCGGATCTCGCACCGGTCCGACAGGCCGCGGCGGCGTTCGATCAGGCGTTCCAGCTCGGGCCGGTCGCCATGCACGATGAACCGCAGCGCGGCGTTCTTCTCGGCGGATTTAGCCATGCCGGCCACGATCACCGACGGGCCCAGATCGCTGCCCATCGCGTCGATGGACAGAACCGTGCCGGGGATCTTGCCAGACGTGAGTGCAGTGCCGTGCGTCATGCCCCGGGTCGCCTTCGCCGCCTTGGGCCGATCGCCGGATCAGGCCGCGTCTTCGTCGAGGTCGATCTCGTCGGCCTTCGCGATGACCTCGCGATCATTATACGACCCGCAGGACGGGCAGACGTGGTGCGGGCGCTTCAGCTCGCCGCACGACGGGCACTCGTTGGGATTGCCGGCAACCAGCGCATCATGGGCGCGGCGCATGCCACGGCGCGAACGGGTCACTCGGTTCTGTGGGACAGCCATGTCACAACCTCGGTATTTCGGGGGCGATCCCGGTGCGGCCGCCCGATCCAGTCAAAAGAATCTCGTCTCGTACTTCGTCGCCCGGATACCCTGTTGCGGCCGGACTGGCCAGCGCGGATATGATGCAGCGGGCAGGCGGACCGCACCCCCGGAAGGGCGCGAATGAGGCCGGGAACATACTCGGATTCCGGCCCCGTGCAACCCCTATTCGCGGCCATGAAATGGCTCAGGAATTGTCGTCCTCGTCGTCCTCTTCGGCCCTGTCGCCGCCTGCCATCCGGTCGCGCAGCGCGGCAAGGCCCGCCAGCGGCTTGGCATCCTGGTCGGTCATCGGCGCCACCCCCGGCGCCGCGAAGGCGGCGCTTTCCAGCGCCGCGCCCGGCACCCGCGGGTAGAGCGGCAGCGCCAGCGCCAGCGCCTCGGCCATCACCGCCGCAAGATCGAGCGTGGCGGGCAAGGGCTCGGCCGTGTCGTCCTCGGGCATCTCGACCTCGTCTTCCTCGGGTTCGGGCATGTCGGCGAGGTATCGGCGCGTCACCGGCTCGTCGAGCCGCGTGGTCACCGGCTCGGCGGTCACCACGCAGGGCTGCACCACCGTGGCGCCCAGCGTCGCCTCCAGCCGCCAGTCGCGCGCGCCCTCGGCGGTCAGGCGGCCGGCAAAGCGCAGCTTGCGCAGGCCCAGCAGGTCCATCTGATCGGCCAGCGCGCGGCGCGCCTCGGCGTCGGGGGTGATCTCGAATGCCGTGTCCTTGCCCCGCGTCAGGCGGGCGAGGGACAGGCGGGTGGCGGCATCGGTCATGGCGGAAGCTCCTTGAGCATGCGTCGCAAACTTGCCCTGTGGGCCGCGTTAAGTTAAGCGGATAGAAAGCTTCGGGCGGCTCTGCAAGGGTATCGGCACGCCGACCGGCACGACAAAGAGGCAAGAGGGCGAGAATGCATAGGTCCATTCGCGGATTGAGGACAGGTCTTGCGGGCCTTTGCCTGGCTCTGGGGCTTGCCGCCTGTTCGGCGACCTTCGACAACCACGGCTTCGTGCCGCCCGCCGAGGACCTGGCCGAGGTCAGCATCGGCGACAGCCGCGAGGCGGTGGCCGAGGCGATCGGCACGCCGGGCGCTGCGGGCGTGATGCGGGACGAGGCGTGGTTCTACACCGCCTACCGGGTGCGCAACTACGCCTACCGCGCCCCCGAGGTGACCGAACGGCAGATCCTCGCCGTCTCCTTCGACGGGGCCGGGCGGGTGCAGAACATCGAGGAATTCGGGCTCGACGACGGCGAGATCATCCAGCTGTCGCGCCGCGTGACCACCAGCAGCGTGCGCGAGGTCTCGTTCCTGAGCCAGATCCTGTCGAACTTCGGCCGCGTCAACATCGGCGAGGCGCTCGGCGGCGAGTGACCCGCGCCATCGCGGCCTCTTGTCGTCGGCCCGTCATGGGCGCATCCTGGGCTGCGCCACGCCGCACACGCGGGATCGGCAAGGCAGGAGCGGACCGATGTTGACTTTCGCCAAGGGCCGGTATCGCGCCCGCATCGCCGAGACCGAGGACGACCTCGAGGCGGCGCGCGCCCTGCGCACGCTGGCCTTTCGCGGCCCCGGTCATGCCGCCATCGACCGCGACGATTTCGACGCCGCCTGCACCCATGTGCTGGTCGAGGAGGCGCGTGGCGGCGCGCTGGTGTGCTGCTTCCGGCTGCTGCACCTCGGCTCGGGCGCCGAGATCGGGCGCAGCTACTCCGCGCAGTTCTACGAGCTGTCGGCGCTCGCCGATTTCGACGGGCCGATGGTCGAGATGGGGCGGTTCTGCATCCACCCCGACCGGCGCGACGCCGACATCCTGCGCGTCGCTTGGGGCGCGATGACCGCCTATGTCGACCGCGAAGGCGTGGAGATGCTGTTCGGCTGCTCGTCCTTCCACGGCACCGAGGCGAAGGAGTATTACGACGCCTTTGCGCTGCTGCGCGACCGCCACATCGCCCCCAAGCGCTGGCTGCCGCGGGTCAAGGCGCCGGCGGTGTTCCGCTTTGCCAGCAGGCTGCGCCGCAAGCCCGACCTCAAGCGCGCGCAGGCCAAGATGCCGCCGCTGCTGCGCACCTACCTGCTGATGGGCGGCTGGGTCAGCGACCACGCGGTGATCGACCGCGACCTCGGCACGCTGCATGTGTTCACCGGGCTGGAAATCCGGGCGGTGCCCCCCGCCCGCGCACGGCTGTTGCGCGCGGTGGCAAGCTGAAGGCAGGTTTCCCGCCATCGACGTCGCCCGCCCGGTTCCCCAGATTTGCGTCGAAGTTTTTGTTTCAGGGAATTTGCGATGAGCGAGTCGGTCGAAAACCTCCTGTCCACCACCCCGGCGCCCGAGCGGATCGGCCCCTTGCCCGGCGTGACCACCGGCGCCTTCCCGTGGACCTGGTCCTACGGGATGGAGGGGCCGGGCAAGACCCGGGGCACGGTGATGCCGGCCCTGTTCGCGGGGATGGTCGTGCTCGTGCTGGGGATGATCGCGGGGCAGGGGGATCTCGGACTCACGCTGGCTGTGCCGCAGATCGCGGGCCTTGCCGTGATCGCCGCCGTGCTGGTCCTGTTCGTGCTGCCGCGCCTGCGCAAGACCGCCGCGGCGCGGGCGCGCTGGTTGCGCGAGGTAAAGATCGCCGATGGCATGGTGCGCGTCACCGACCGGCAGGGCGGGGAGACCGTGACCTGGTCCGAACCGCTCGCCGCCTACCGCGACGTCCACGTCCGCATCGCGCAGCGGGCGATCCGGCGCGGCAGCGGGCCGGGCGGGTCGCGCAACGAGGTCGAGGTGGCGGAACTGCGCCACCCCGATCCGGGGCGCACGCTCTATCTGCATGGCAGCGTTCCCACCGGCACCGGCGGCATGGACCCGATGGACCTGATCCGCGCCGGCTACGAGGGCCGCATCGACGAGGTGAAGGACGCGGTCGGCAACCGGGTCAATCCCGTGTTCGAGGCCTATGTCGCCGACATCGGCGCGCAACTGTCGCTGCCGGTGACGCGCGCGACGCCGGCGGCCTGATGCGCCGGTCCCTGCGACGGTCCCTGCGCCGGGGTGGCCGGGCGTGGGTGGGGACGACGGGTTTGTGGCTTGCGGCCTGCATGCCGATGCCCACCGGCGGCGACGAGACCGGCCCGCCCCCCGGCGCGCGCGCCGATGCGGCGCCGTTCCTGTGGTGCGACGCCTCGGGCGACAGCCCGCTGGCCGCCACCCTCGTGGGCCGCCCGCTGGAGGCGGCCTTCCCCTACACCGCGCGCGCCGGCGTGCTGGTCGACATCGCCGAGATCGCACCCGACGGCAGCGCCAGCCTGCTCGCCATCGAGACCCCGGACATCCTGACCTTCCTGCACCGGGGCGGCATGATCGACAGTGTCAGCTGCATTCCCCGCGACCTGTGCAGCGGCCCGCGGCGGGGCGAGTCCGCGCTGTGCCGGGCATAGCCGCGGGAAGGCCGCGCACCCGCCGCAGCAGGGCGTGGATCGGCCCGGTGATCGCGGCGGCGCCCCAGGTGCCGCCCAACGGCCGCACCCCGGCGCCGCTGCCCTGCTTGAACCGCGCGAGGCCGGGGGCGGACGCGCTGTCGCAGATCCCCAGGTCGATCGCCTGTGCACCCTGCGCCGCCAGCGAGCCCATCGCCTCCCACAGCAGGCGGTTGTGGGCCGAAGCCATGCGACCGGCGGGATCGGACCAGCCGATCAGGTAGCTTGCGGTGCCGCCGTGCAGGGCGAACAGCATCGCCGCGACGGTCCGGTCGCCGGATCTGGCGGTGAAAAGCCGCATCGCCCCCGATGCCTCGGCGGCCAGGGCGGTGATCAGCGCGGGCGGCAGGCCACGGTAGCCGCGTGCGGCCTGCTGTTCGGCGTCGCGGTGCACCAGCCAGTGCCGCGGGTCCGGGGGCAGGGCGGTTTCGCGGATAGCCAGCCCCTGCCGCATCCCGTGGCGCAGGCGGTTGCGCCACTTGCCGTCCATCCGCGCCAGCCAGTCCGCGCCGGTGCCGTCAAGCGACAGCTCGGCGATGCGCATCGGCCTGGCCAGTCGCACGAACCCGGCCCGCGCCAGCGCCGCGCCGTCCTGTGGCGTCTCGGCGTTGACGATCAACGCGCGCGCGCCAAGCGCGCGGCGCAGGTTGCCCAGGCCCGTGCCCGGCAGCGCAGGCGGGCGCGAGATCAGCGCCACGCGCCCGACGACCGGCAGGTCGCGTCCCAGCACCAGCGCAGAGCCGCCCGGAAGATCGTGCCATGCGGCCTGCACCCCGATCCGCGCCAGCGCGGCGCGATAGAGCGGGGATTGCTGCAACGGCTGCAGGGTCCGGGGGGAGAGGGGAACGGGCGCCATGGGCGGGAGCTTGCCCCGCCCATGCCTAAGGCCCGGTTAACCCTGCAGGACCACGAGCGCGTGCCGCTTCCTGCCCGCCGACAGCTTCATCGGCTGCGCCAGGTCGGCTGCCACGATCATCAGCCCGGCGTCGGTCAGCGGTGCGTCGTTCATCCGCGCGCCGCCCTCGGCGATCAGGCGCTTGGCCTCCTTGCCCGAGGCGGCGAGGCCCGAGCGGGTAACAAGCTGCGCGACCGAGATGCCGTCGGCCAATTCGGCGGCGGTGAGGGTCAGCGTGGGTAACTCGTCGCCCGCGCCGCCATGCTCGAACACCTCGCGCGCCGTCGCCTCGGCGTTGGCTGCCGCGTTTGGGCCGTGCAGCAGCGTGGTGACCGCGTTGGCGAGGATGATCTTGCCCTCGTTGATCTCGGACCCCTGCAGCGCGCCGAGCCGCTCGCAGTCCTCGACCGGCAGTTCGGTATAGAGCTTCAGGAACCGGCCCACATCGGCGTCGGTGGTGTTGCGCCAGAACTGCCAGAACGCGTAGGGGCTGAGCATCTCGGCGTCGAGCCAGACGGCGCCGCCCTGCGACTTGCCCATCTTGCGCCCGTCCGACGTGGTCAGAAGCGGCGTGGTCAGCCCGAAGATCTCGGCATCCAGCACCCGGCGCGTCAGGTCGATCCCGTTGACGATGTTGCCCCACTGGTCCGAGCCGCCCATCTGCAGCACGCAGCCCTCGCGCTGGTACAGCTCCAGGAAATCATAGGCCTGCAAGATCATGTAGTTGAACTCGAGAAAGCTGAGGCTCTGCTCGCGGTCGAGCCGCGATTTCACGGACTCGAAGGACAGCATCCGGTTGACGCTGAAATGCCGCCCGATGTCGCGCAGGAACTCGAGGTAGTTGAGGTTGTCGAGCCACTCGGCATTGTTGAGCATCATGGCACGCGTTTCTTGCCCTACCGCTTCGCTGCTTGAGGGCACGGTCGGCGCGTCGCCATAGCCGAGGTAGCGCTCGAACACGCGCTGCATGCCGGCGATGTTGGCGTCGATCTGGTCGGCGGTCAGCAGCGGGCGCTCGTCGGCGCGAAAGCTCGGGTCGCCGACCTTGGTGGTGCCGCCGCCCATCAGCGTGATCGGGCGGTTGCCCGTCTTCTGCCACCAACGCAGCAGCATGATGTTCAGCAGATGCCCGACATGCAGCGATTTCGCGGTGGCGTCATAGCCGATGTAGCACGTCACCGGCCCCGCGGTCAGCGCGTCGTCGAGGCCCTGCAGGTCGGTGCAGTCGGCCATGAACCCGCGCGCGATGATGGTGCGCAGGAAATCCGATTTGGGCTGGTAGGTCATGGGGCTCCGGTCCATGTTCGAGGCATGTGGCAAGGGCTATAGCGGGCGGGCGCGTGAAGGGAAAGAGCGACAGGAGCGCGCCCATGCGCGTCGCGGGCGCGATGTCGGGAACCTCGCTCGACGGGGTCGATCTGGCCGTGATCGAGACCGATGGCGTGGCGGTCACGGGCTTCGGCGAAACCCGCTACCGCCCCTATTCCGAACCCGAGCGCGCGGTGCTGCGCGCGGCCCTCGGGCGCTGGCCCGGCGAGGCAGGCGTGCGCGATGCCGCCCGCGTGGTCGAGGAGGCGCATCTGGAGCTTCTGGCGGGGCTGGATACTGTCGCGGTCTTCGGCTTCCACGGCCAGACGCTGGCCCATGATCCGGGCGGCGGGCGCACCCACCAGGCCGGCGACGGCGCGCGGATCGCGACCCAGGCGGGCGTGACCACGGTCTGGGATTTCCGCTCCAACGACATGCAGCTGGGCGGGCAGGGCGCGCCGCTGGCGCCCTTCTATCACTGGGCGCTCGCGCGTCACATCGGCGCTGTGCGGCCCATCGCCTTCCTCAACCTCGGCGGCGTGGGCAACATCACCCTCGTCGATCCGCGGATCGACCGGCCCGAGGCGCCGGGCGCCTGCCTCGCCTTCGACACCGGACCGGCAAACGCGCCCATCGACGATCTGATGCGCGCGCGGCGGGGCGAGGCCTGCGACCGCGACGGGGCGCTGACGCGGGCGGGGCGGGTCGATGCCGAGACGGTGGCGGTGTTTCTCGATGACATCTACTTTCGCAAGATGCCGCCCAAGTCGCTCGACCGCGACGGGTTTCCGCAGCTTGCGGGCTGGGTCGCGGGCATGGCCGATGCCGATGCGGTGGCGACGCTGGCGGCCTGCTGCGCCGGCGCCGTGGCGCAGGCGATGGAGCATCTGCCGGCCGTGCCCGAGCGCCTCCTCGTCACCGGCGGCGGGCGCCGCAATCCGGGGCTGATGGAGATGCTGGCAGTGGCGACGGACCGGCCGGTTGTGCCGGTGGAGGAGGTGGGGCTCGACGGCGATTTCCTCGAGGCGCAGGCCTTCGCGTATCTGGCGCGGCGCGTGCTCCTGGGCCTGCCGACCTCGGCGCCGGGCACCACGGGCGTGGCCGCGGCGGTGGGCGGCGGACGCGTGACGCGGGTGTGATCCCTTGGGGGCTCCGCCCCCAGACCCCCGGGATATTTGGGAAACGAAGAAGGATCAGGCGAGGCGCGCGGCGCGGGCGGTGCGGATCATCGCGCCGGTGTAGAGGATGAGCGCCAGCCAGATCAGCGGGAAGGCCACGGCGCGGGCGGGGCCGAAGGGCTCGTGGAAGACCAGCACCGCGATCAGGAAGATCATCGTCGGCGCGATGTACTGCAAGATGCCGATGGTCGAGAGCCTGAGGCCCTTGGCACCGTTGGCATAGAGCATGAGCGGGATCGCGGTGACGGCGCCGGTGCCCAGCAGCAGCAGGGTATCGGACCAGCTTGTCGTGGCGAAATGACCGGCGGGGCCGAGCCAGAGGAGGTAGGCCAGCGCCGGTGGCGACAGCAGCAGCACCTCGAGCAGGAAACCCTGGTTGGGGCCGATGGGCAATGTCTTGCGCAGGAAGCCGTAGAGGCCGAAGGTCGTCATCAGCACCAGCGCCACCCAGGGCACGACGCCGGCCGAGACCGTCAGGATCGTCACCGCCACGGCGGCAAGCCCCACCGCGACCCATTGCACCGGGGCGAGACGCTCGCGCAGGATCGCGGCGCCGAGCGCGACCGAGAACAGCGGGTTGATGTAGTAGCCGAGCGCGGCATCCAGCGCCCGGTCGTTGGCGATGGCCCAGACGTAGACGCCCCAGTTGACCGAGATGAGCGTCGCGGTGACGGCGGCCATCACCACCATGCGTGGCGTGCGCAGCGCCCGGACGATATCGCCGGTGCGGCCCAGCACGATCAGCACCAGCCCGGCGATCGGAACCGACCACAAGATGCGGTGGGCGATGACCTCGATCGCGGGCACATGCGCCAGTGCCTTCATGTAGAGCGGCAGGAAGCCCCACATCAGATAGGCGGTGACGGCAAAGACGAATCCGGCGCGCGAGTCGCCGGTCTGGGAGGGCTGGGGCATCGGGGGCGGGGTCGTCATGGCGCACGGCCTAACCGATGGCGGGCGCGGCGGCGAGCGCGAAATCGCGATCCGTTCGATCACGGATCGTGATGGATCAGCGCCTCGGGATGTCGAAGCCTGCTGGCGCGAGGGTGAATCCCTCGAAGCGGAAGCCGGGCGAGACGGTGCAGGAGACGAGGGTGAAATCCCCGGTGCTGCGCGCGGCCTGCCAGTGGTGGGCGGGCACGATGATCTGCGGCGCGCCTTGCGTCAGGTCGGGCGTGAGCAGGTGATCGACGGCGGGGCCGTCGTCGGTCGCCGACAGCGACAGGATCAGCGACGCGCCCGCGTGCCAGAGCCAGATCTCGGTCGCGTCGACCTTGTGCCAGTGGCTCGCCTCGCCCGCCCTGAGCAGGAAGTAGATGCAGGTGCCGGTCGGGCGGCCCTCGGTCTCGGCCACCCAGGTCTGGCGGTAATGCCCGCCCTCCGGGTGCGGCGCGAGGTTCAGATGGGCGATGATCTGATCGGCGGTCATGGCGCGAGGGTCCGGGCGAGGTCGTTGAAATCATGCGCGATCACGTCCCAGTCGGCCTCGGGCGCCAAGTCGGTGGCCTGGCCCGGCCCGTGCTCCGTCGGGCGCGGAACGAAAGCCGTTGCCAGCCCCGCCGCGCGGGCGGCGTGGAGGTCGTCGTTGTGGGCGGCGACCATCATCACCTGATCGGGCGGCAGGCGCAGCGCGGCGCAGGAGGCGAGGTAGACCTGCGGTTTGGGCTTGTAGTCCTGCGCGATCTCGGCGCCGAGGATGCAATCCCACGGCAACCCGGCATGTTTCGCCAGCCGGGTCATCAGCGCGATGGAGCCGTTGGAGCAGGGCGCGACGATGTGGGTTGCCTTGAGGTGCGTCAGCCCCGAGGCGACATCAGGCCAGGCGTCGAGCCGCTCCCAGGCATGGCTCAGGCTGTCGGGGGCGGTGACGCCGAAATCCTCGGCGACCTTGTGCAGGTTTTCGCGGTGCAGGTCATCGAGCGCCACATACCCCCGCCCGCCGTCGCGGATGCGGGCCATCGCGGGGTCGTACTCGGCCCGCCAGGCGGTGGCGAAGGCCGTGGCGTCGACGCCGGGCAGGACGGCCCGAACCTCGCGCGCAACGGAGCTGCGCCAGTCGACGCAGGTGCCGAAGACGTCGAAGAGGAGGGCGTGGATCATGTGACGCTCACTCTCAGCGTTTGCAGGACATCGGCTTGTATCCCGCGCCGGAGCGAGATTTCTTTCACAGTATCGCGCGTTGTTGCCAGTCCGCGCTGCCGCCGGTTTTCGCGAAATGCCTCAAGTCCTCGGGACAGGGGCACATAGATCCAATCTCCGCGCCTCGCGTGCGCGCCTCCCTGAGTGAAGTTCCCAGTGTTGATCGGCGCAAGGTCGATGACGTCATACGCCACCTCCGCAAGGCCTTCCGTATCGAGCCAGATCACCTCGATGGGGAGATCGCGCGATACACTTCGTGCGAATTCAGCCCCCTTCGTCTTCGGCCAAAGGTAGACGCGTTGGTCGAGGGCGGCGGCCCAGGTTTGTGCCGTGTGACCCTCCACCATCGCATTCGCAGCATTCAGCCCATGCAAGATGGGAAGTTGGTGATTTAGAATGGCACGGCGTCCGGCACCCTCGATTTGGAGCCTCTGATTACGCAACGGAAGGGTGCCGGGGCTGACAAACATCGACTCGGCAAGCTCGTGGGCCGAGACCAGTCCGTGCGCAAGAATGAAACTCAGGTTACCGGCAGCGGTAACATGGGCTACTCGATCCCCCACCGCTCGCCGGAAATCCTTGATGGTTTGTGCCCTCATCCGCGCAGGATCGAGCGCCCGGCGTAGACGGCGCTTTCGCCCAGCATTTCCTCGATGCGGATCAGCTGGTTGTATTTCGCCAGCCGGTCGGAACGGGCGAGCGAGCCGGTCTTGATCTGGCCGCAGTTGGTGGCGACGGCGAGGTCGGCGATGGTGGTGTCCTCGGTCTCGCCCGAGCGGTGCGACATCACGCAGGTCATGCGGTTGCGATGCGCCATGTTCACGGCGGCCAGCGTCTCCGACAGGGTGCCGATCTGGTTCACCTTGACCAGCAGCGAGTTGGCGCAGCCTTTCTCGATGCCTTCCGCAATGCGCTCGGGGTTGGTGACGAACAGATCGTCCCCGACCAGCTGCACGCGGTCGCCCAGTGCGCGGGTGAGGGCCGCCCAGCCATCCCAGTCATCCTCGGAGCAGCCATCCTCGATCGACAGGATCGGGTAGTCGTTCACGAGGGCCTCAAGATAGGCGACATTTTCGTCGGGCGTGAGGGTTTTTCCTTCCCCGGCAAATACATAGGCGCCGTCCTTGAAGTATTCCGTAGCAGCGCAATCGAGCGCCAGCATGATGTCGTCGCCCGGCGCAAATCCCGCCTTCTCGATGGATTTGAGAATGAAATCAAGCGCGTCGCGGGTGGAGCTGAGGTTTGGCGCAAAGCCGCCCTCGTCGCCGATGCCGGTCGACAGGCCCGCCGCCGAAAGCTCCTTCTTCAGCGTGTGGAACACTTCCGAGCCCATCCGCACCGCCTCCGCGATCGAGGTCGCGGCGACCGGCATGATCATGAATTCCTGGATGTCGATCGGGTTGTCGGCATGTTCGCCGCCGTTGATGATGTTCATCATCGGCACCGGCAGGACATGGGCGGCGGTGCCGCCGACATAGCGATAGAGCGGCTGCAGGGTGAAGCTGGCCGCCGATTTGGCCACCGCCAGCGACACGCCGAGGATCGCGTTGGCGCCCAGCCGGCTCTTGTTGTCGGTGCCGTCAAGCTCGCAGAGCGCGGCGTCGATGGCCTCCTGCTCGGTCGCGTCGAAGCCCACCAGCGCCTCGGCGATCTCGCCGTTCACGCTCGCCACGGCCTGCAGCACGCCCTTGCCCATGTAGCGGCTCTTGTCGCCATCGCGCTTCTCCTCCGCCTCGTAGGCGCCGGTCGAGGCGCCCGAGGGCACAGCAGCGCGGCCTTCGGTGCCGTCCTCCAGCGTCACGTCGACCTCGACGGTCGGGTTGCCCCGGCTGTCGAGGATTTCGCGGGCGTGGATGTCGATGATGATGCTCATGATGGTCCTCTTGGGTCAGCGTTGGGCGCTCTATAGCAAGGGCGGCGGGCCATGCGAAGTGCCCCGGCGGCGAAATGCCTGCGGCAGGTCGGCCGGTCAGCCGCCGCGGCGCGAGAGCTGGCGCTCGCGCAGGAAGGTGTAAAGGCCCGCGACCAGGATGATCGCGGCGCCCGTCAGCGTCAGCGCGTCGGGCCGTTCGCCGAAGACGAGGATGCCGAGGCCCATGGTGAACACGAGGCGCGCGTAGCGGAACGGCGAGACCACCGAGACCGGCGCGATGCGCATCGCGGTGGTGATGGCGTAGTAGCCGGTGCTGGTCACCACGATGGCGCCCGCGACATGCCACATTGCCGGGGCCGACCAGCGCGGCGCGTCGCCCATGATGATCATCAGGATCGCGCCGAAGGGGATGGTGGCGGCGAAACCCCAGGTCGAGAGCGCGATGGAGGGGATGCCAGGCGGCGACAGGCGCGTGACGAGGTCGCGCATGGCAAGGCCCGCGACGCCCATCAGCGCGAAGAAGGCGGCGGGGGTGAACCCGTCCATCCCCGGCCGGACGACCAGCAGCATGCCGACAATGCCCGCCGCCACGGCGAGCCAGCGGCGCAGGCCGACCTGTTCCTTCAGCACGGTGGCCGCGCCGATGACGACGATCAGCGGCGCCATCTGCATGATCGCGGCGAATTGCGACAGCGGCACCCAGGCAAGCCCGAGCATGAGGCCGATGGCGCCGATGATCTCGAAGAAATTGCGCCAGATGACCGCCGGGTGCAGCGCGTCGCGGGTCCAGATGGGCGCGCCCTGGAGGCGGGCGATCAGGATGAAGAAGGCGGTGCCGCCGATGGAGAGCAGGAACATCACCTGGCCGGGCGGAAAGCCCGCGAAACTGGCCGACTTGATGAACATGTCCGACAGCGCCAGCAGCGCCATGGCGAGCATCATCAGCCCGATCCCGCGCATCGCCTGCATCGGGCGTTCGACGAGGGGGGCTGTGGGCGCGCTCACGCCTTCGGCTTTCGCGGCACGCCGTACAGTTCCAGCCGGTGCCCCTTGAGCTTGTAGCCGAGTTTCGCGGCGATCTTCTCCTGCAGGGCCTCGATCTCGGGGTCGACGAATTCGATCACCTCGCCCGAGTTCATGTCGATCAGGTGGTCGTGGTGGTCGCGCTCCGCGTCCTCGTAGCGGGCGCGCCCGTCGCCGAATTCCAGCCGGTCGAGGATGCCCGATTCCTCGAACAGCTTCACCGTGCGATAGACCGTGGCGATGGAGATGCGCGGGTCGCGGGCCGCGGCGCGGGCGTAAAGCTCCTCCACGTCGGGATGATCGGTCGCCTGTTCCAGCACCTGCGCGATCACCCGGCGCTGTTCGGTCATCCGCAGGCCCCGCGCCTCGCAGCGCCCTTCGATCGTGTCGGTCATCGCCCGCGCCCCGCGCCTGTGTTCGTGGGCGGCAGGTGTAGGAGATTTGCCGGCCCGAGAAAAGACGCGAGCGACCTGCCGGTTGACTTCGGCGCGGCCCGAGGCGACAGCGACACGGGGCACGGGGGGCAGGGCATGGCGCAGAAAGACCGGATCGACGCGTTTGGTGCCACCGCGCTGACCGGGTTCGCGGCGCTGCTGGCGTTCAACCAGGTGGTGATCGCGGTGGTGAACGAGGGGCTGCAGCCGGTGTTCTTCGCCGGGCTGCGCTCGCTCGGCGGGGCGCTGTGCATCTGGCTGTGGATGCTGGCGCGGGGCTTGCCGGTGCGGATCGCGCCGGGCACCTGGCCTGCGGGCGTGCTGATCGGCGTGTTCTTCGCGGTGGAGTTCGTCTGCCTCTTCGTGGCGCTCGACCTGACCACCGTCACCCGCACCTCGGTCATCTTCTACACCATGCCGGTCTGGCTGGCGCTGCTGGGCCATGTGCTGATCCCCGGCGAACGCATCACCGGGCGCAAGGGGGCGGGGCTGGCGCTGGCCTTTGCGGGGGTCGTCGTGGCGATCACCGTGCGCGGCGGCGCGGCGGGCGAGGCGTCGCTGATCGGCGATCTGTGCGCGCTGGTGGCGGCGCTGACCTGGGCAGGCATCGCGCTGGTGGCCAAGGCCTCGGCGCTGCGCAGCGTCCGGCCGGAGACGCAGCTGCTGTGGCAGCTGGCGGTGTCGGCGCCGCTTCTGCTGCTGGCCGCCTTCGCGTTCGGCCCTTTCCTGCGCGACCCGAACTGGATTCACTGGGCCGGGCTGGGCTTCCAGATCCTCGCCATCGTGTCGGCGGGGTTTCTCGTCTGGCTGTGGCTCCTGTCGATCTACCCGGCGGGTGCCGTCGCGGCCTTCAGCTTCCTGTCGCCGGTCTTCGGCGTGTTCCTGGGCTGGTGGCTGCTCGACGAACGCGTCGGGTGGGAGGTCGGGGCGGCGCTGACTCTGGTGGTGGCGGGGCTGATCTTGATCAACCGGCCGCGTCGTGCCCTCTGAGCCACGCCCTGTCCCACGCGTGGGACAGGGGTAGGGGTCAGCAAGATCAAGGACTTGCAGAGGCGGCTTTACGCTTTCGCAAGATCTGCCGCCGCCGCCCCGCCGGGTCAGGTGCCGCAGAAGGTCCTGGTGACGCGCTGGTCGATCTCGGGCGCGACCTCGTGATCGGCGAAGGCGGGGTCATCGGCGAAAGGCGCTGCGGTGGCGGCCATCAGCGTCTCGAAGGGCGAGAAATCGCCCGCCACGGCGGCCTGGATCGCCTGTTCGATGCGGTGATTGCGCGGAATGCGGGCGGGGTTCGCCGCCTGCATCCGGGCGACGCGGTCAGTCGCGTCTTCCTCGGCCAGCCTTGCCTGCCAGCGGTCGAGCCAGGGGTCGAGCGCGGTCGGGTCGATGAACTCGTTGCGCGCCGCGCGCAGGTCGGGGCCGGAGAGCGCGCGGAAGGTCCGGGTGAAATCGGCGCTGTTGCCCGCCATCCGGTCGAAGAGGTCGAGGCCCAGGGCCGGGTCGCCGTCTTGCGCCTGGGCGAGCCCGAGCTTGCGGCGCAGCACCGCGTGCCAGGCGGCGTCGAAACGGTCGGAGAAGCCGTTCACCGCCGCCGTGAACCGCTCGATTCCTTCCTCGCGGTCCGGGATCAACGGCAACAGCGCGGTCGCGAGCTGCGCCAGGTTCCACACCGCGATCTGCGGCTGGTTGGAATAGGCGTAGCGGCCGAACTGGTCGATGGAGGAAAACACCGTGTCGGGGTGGTAGGCATCCATGAAGGCGCAGGGGCCGTAGTCGATGGTTTCGCCCGAGATGGCCATGTTGTCGGTGTTCATCACGCCATGGATGAAGCCCACGCCCATCCACTCCGCGATCAGGCTTGCCTGCGCGCCGATCACCGCGTCGAGCAGCCCCGCAGGGCCCTCGGCCCCGGGATAATGGCGCGCGATCGCATGATCGCATAGCGCCTGCAGCGCCTCGGTGTCGCGGCGCGCGGCGAAATACTGGAAGGTGCCGACGCGGATGTGGGAGGCGGCGACGCGGGTGAAGACGGCGCCGGGGAGGAAGCCCTCGCGCAGAACGACCTCACCGGTAGTGACGGCGGCGAGCGCGCGGGTGGTCGGGATGCCCATCGCCGCCATCGCCTCGGACACGATGTATTCGCGCAGCACCGGCCCCAGCCACGCCCTGCCGTCGCCCATGCGGGAATAGGGCGTCTGGCCGGCACCCTTGAGCTGGATGTCGAAGCGCGCGCCATCGGGCGCCACGACCTCGCCCAGAAGCACCGCGCGCCCGTCGCCCAGCTGCGGCGACCAGCCGCCGAACTGGTGCCCGGCATAGACCTGCGCCAGCGGCTCCGCGCCGTCGGGCAGGGCGTTTCCGGCGAAGATGCGGGCGATCTCGGCGTCATCCTCGGGCAGGGAAATGCCCAGCCGCGCCGCGAGCGCGCGGTTGAGCGCGATCAGCGCCGGCGCCTCCACCCGCGCCGGCGGCTGGCGGGTGAAGAACCGCTCGGGCAGGCGTGCATAGCTGTTGTCGAAGGGAAACTGCGCGATCATGGAAAGGGCCCTCGTTTGCGCCAAACCTATGGGCGCCGCCTTGCCAATGAAAGGCCCCGGTTTGAATCGGCGCCGCAGCGGGTTACATCTTGGTGCCCTTGAAGACTTCCGGAGGACCCTGCTCATGGCTGCCACGACCCGCGTCACCATGGCGCTGCAAGACCGCCCCGAGTATGCGAGCAAGCCGAAACCGCTGACCTTTCCGCCCGACGCCCCCGTGCTCGACGCGGTGGCGGCGATGACCCAGAAGGGATTCGGCGCCGTCATCGTCACCGACCCCGAGGGGCGGGTGACCGGCGTGGTCACCGAACGCGACATCATGACAAGGCTGGTGCATGTGGGCCGTGACCCCAAGGCGACGCGACTGTCCGACATCATGACCGCCAACCCGCGTGTGGCGCGCAAGACCGACGATGTGCTGGAATGGATGCGGACCATGTCGACCGAACGTTTCCGGCGCCTGCCGGTCGTCGACGAGGACGGACGGATCGAGGCGATCTTCACCCAGGGCGATTTCGTCAGCTACACTTGGCCGGACCTGATCTTTCAGGCCGGGCAGATGATGAAGGCCTCGATCTTCCAGCGCTGGCACCTGTGGCTGATCGGCGGGGCCATCGTGCTCTACACGCTGCTGATGGCCATCGTCTTCGCGATCGTGACCTGAGGCGCGCGGCCCTACAGCCGCGCGAGGCGCCCGGTGAGCAGGGTGTAGAATCCGGCCGCGTCCACATCGCCGATGAACAGCGCGTTCCTGGGGCGGTCTGTGATGCCCCACCAGTCGGCCACGGTCATCCCGCGGGTGAGCGGCGAGACGGTCTCGATCTCGACATTGATCTTGCGGCCCGAGAACAGGTCGGGGCGCAGCAGGTAGGCGATGACGCAGGGATCATGCAGCGGCGCGCCGTCGGAGCCGTATTTCTGCATGTCGAAGCGTTCGAAGAAATCGGTCCAGTCGGCGACCGCATGGCCGATATCTGTGCCGATGGCGCGCAGCGCCTCGATCCGGGGGCGCGTGGTCAGCACCTTGTGGGTGACATCGAGCGGCATGACGGTCACGGGCACACCGGATTTGAACATGATTTCCGCCGCTTCCGGGTCGACGTAGATGTTGAACTCGGCCGCCGGCGTGATGTTGCCGACCTCGAAATAGGCGCCGCCCATCAGCACGATCTCCCGCACGCGGGGCACGATGTCGGGCGCGCTGCGAAAGGCGGTGGCGATGTTGGTGAGCGGCCCCAGCGCGCAAAGCGTCACGCTGCCCGCAGGCTCCTGGCGCAGCGTGTCGATCACGAACGCGACGCCCGGCTGGTCCTGCAGCGGCATCGTCGGCTCGAACAGGGGGACGCCGTCGAGGCCGGTCTTGCCGTGCACATGCTCCGCCGTGACCAGCGGCTGCACCAGCGGCCTGTCGCAGCCGGCAAAGACGCGGATGTCGCGCCGTCCGGCCAGTTCGCAGATGATGCGGGCGTTCCTTTGCGTCAGCGCCAGCGGTACGTTGCCCGCCACGGCGGTGATGCCCAGCACCTCCACCTCCTCTGGGGAGGCGAGGGCGAGCAGGATCGCCACGGCGTCGTCCTGACCGGGGTCGGTGTCGATGATGATCTTGCGGGCCATGATCTCCTTCCCGTTCGTGGCGCAGGGCAAGAATTGACCGTCCTGCCGGGGGTTTCAATGCCTCCGGCGGCCGTATTTGGGGAAAGATGAGGAGCCAGGAAAAAGGCCGCCCGGTCGGGGGCGGCCCCGGGGTTGGCGGGGTAGCCCTTCAGCGATCCTCGATCTCGACGTAGTCGCGCGTCGTCTCGCCGGTGTAGAGCTGGCGCGGGCGGCCGATCTTCATCGCCGGATCGGCCAGCTGTTCCTTCCACTGCGAGATCCAGCCGACCGTGCGCGACACGGCGAAGATCGGCGTGAACATCGCGGTGGGAAAGCCCATCGCCTCGAGGATGATGCCCGAGTAGAAATCGACGTTGGGGAACAGCTTCTTCTCGATGAAGTAGTCGTCGTTGACGGCGATCCGCTCCAGCTCCTTGGCGATCTGCAGCAGCGGGTTGTTCTCGATCCCCATGAGGTCGAGCACCTCGTCGGCGGATTCCTTCATCACCGTCGCGCGGGGATCGAAGTTCTTGTAGACGCGGTGACCGAAGCCCATCAGGCGGAACGGGTCGTTCTTGTCCTTGGCGCGTTCGATGAACTCGGGGATGCGGTCGGGGGTGCCGATCTCCTTGAGCATCTCGAGGCAGGCCTGGTTGGCGCCCCCATGCGCCGGGCCCCAGAGGCAGGCGATGCCGGCGGCGATGCAGGCGAAGGGGTTGGCGCCCGAGGACGAGGCGAGCCGCACAGTGGAGGTGGAGGCGTTCTGCTCGTGGTCGGCGTGGAGCGTGAAGATCCGGTCCATCGCGCGGCTCAGCACCGGGTCGGCCACATATTCCTGCGCCGGCACGGCAAAGCACATGCGCAGGAAGTTCGAGGCGTAATCCAGGTCGTTGCGCGGATAGACGAAGGGCTGGCCGATGGAATACTTGTAGGCCATCGCCGCGATCGTCGGCATCTTGGCGATCAGGCGGTGGCTCGCGATCTCGCGCTGGCGCTGGTCGGTGATGTCGGTGCTGTCATGGTAGAAGGCCGACATCGCGCCGACCACGCCCACCATCGTCGCCATCGGATGCGCATCCCGCCGGAAGCCGCGGAAGAAGTTGTGCATCTGCTCGTGGATCATCGTGTGATGGGTGATCGTGTGCTCGAAGGTCTCAAGCTCCGCCGCGGTGGGCAGGCTGCCGTAGAGCAGAAGGTAGCAGACCTCGAGGTAATGCGATTTCTCGGCCAGCTGGTCGATCGGGTAGCCGCGGTGCAGCAACTCGCCCTTGTCGCCGTCGATGAAGGTGATCGAGCTTTCGCACGCCGAGGTGGAGGTGAAGCCGGGATCGTGGGTGAACACGCCTGCCTTGCCGTAGAGCTTGGTGATGTCGACGACATCGGGGCCGGCGGTCGGCGAATAGATCGGCAGCTCGTAGCTTTGCCCGTCAATCGTCAACGTCGCGGTTCTGGTGGTCTCTGCCATGGTCGTCCCTTCTCCATCGTGGCCCGCGCCGCGCCGGGGTGGCGCACCGCATGGTATTCTGTCGGGGCACGGGCCTGTGGCGGGGCCCCGAGGATCTCGGGCGGCCCCCCGGCGGTCAGCCGTCGCGGGAGGCAGCATCCGTCAGGCGGGCAAGGCTTTCCTCGCGGCCGATGACGAGCATCATGTCGAAGACGCTGGGGGTGACGCTGCGCCCGGCCAGCGCGGCCCTGAGCGGGCCGGCGAGCTTGCCGAATTTCAACCCGTGCGCCTCCGCGGCCTGGGTCAGCGTTGCCTCAAGCGTGTCTCGGTCCCAGCTAACATTCTGCATCTGCGCAGTCAATTCAAGCAGTATACCACGGGATACCGGATCGAGCTGCGCGGCGGCCTTCTCGTCAGGCTGCAAAGGCCGGGAGGCCAGCGCAAACGCGCCTTTTTCCAGCAGATCCGGCAGGGATTTCGCCCGGTCCTTGAGGCAATACATCGCAGCGGTCAGCATCTCTTTCTGCGCCTGCGAAAGCTCGGGCTGGCCGGTCAGGGCGAGATAGCGCGCGATCTCGGCCACGAGCGCGGCATCGCCGGTGCGGGCGATGTGCCAGCCCGCAACGCTTTCGAGCTTTTTCAGGTCCAGCCGCGCGGGGGCGCGCCCGATGCCGCCCAGATCGAACCAGTCGCGCGCCTGCGCGTCGGTGAACAGCTCGTCGTCGCCATGGCTCCAGCCCAGACGCGCCAGGTAGTTGCGCATCGCCGCCGCGGGCACGCCCATCGCGGCGTAGTCCATCACGCCGGTCGCGCCGTGGCGCTTGCTGAGCTTCTTGCCGTCCGGCCCGTGGATCAGCGGGATATGCGCCCAGACCGGCTCCGCCCACTCCATGGCGCGGTAGATCTGCGCCTGCCGGGCGGCGTTGTTGAGGTGATCGTCGCCACGGATCGCATGGGTCACGCCCATGTCGTGATCGTCGACCACGACCGCCAGCATGTAGGTCGGCGTGCCGTCGGAGCGCAGCAGCACCATGTCGTCGAGTTGGTCGTTGCGGAAGGTGACGGTGCCCTGCACCGCATCCTCGATCACCGTCTCGCCCTCGCGCGGCGCCTTGAGGCGGATCACATGCGGCAGGTCGGGGTGCCCGGTCTCGGGCACGTCGCGCCAGGGGCTGAGGAAAAGGGTGGAGCGGTCTTCGGCGCGCGCCGCCGCGCGAAAGGCCTCGATCTCCTCCTGGGTCGAAAAGCATTTGTAGGCATGCCCGCGCGCCAGCATCTCGTGCGCCACCTCGGCATGACGCGGCGCGCGCGCGGCCTGGCTGACCGCGTCGCCATCCCAGTCGAGCCCGAGCCAGTGCATCCCGTCGAGGATCGCCTGCGTCGCCTCGGGGGTGGAGCGGGCGCGGTCAGTATCCTCGATCCTGAGCAGGAATTTCCCGCCGCGCCCGCGGGCGTAGAGCCAGTTGAACAGCGCCGTGCGCGCGGTGCCGATGTGCATGATGCCCGTGGGCGAGGGCGCGATGCGGGTGACGATCGGGGTGGTGGTGTCGGCCATTTGATCCCTTTCGCGCCGCGTCAGACGGGCGCGCGTTAACCGGTTGGAAACCATGCCTGGGCAAGACTTGGCGCTCGTTACCGCATCGCGAAGGGCGCTGACAAGCAGGTGGCAGAGCTTACCGACCCCACGTCGTTCCGCGCGCCGCCGCGGCCCCTGGCCGTGTCGGGCTGGCTCGATGCCGTGCAGCAGGGCCAGCGCGGGGCGCTGATGCCATGGTCGGCGGTGATGCTGGGCCTGGGGGTCGCGCTCTATTTCGGCCTGCCGGTGGAGCCGGGGGCCGCGGGTCATGCGCTGGCGCTGGCCGCCGTGACCCTCGGCAGCGCGCTGGCGCTGTGGCGGCGCGAGCACTGGGGACCGTTCGGCATCGCGGTTGCGCTGCTGGCGCTGGGCGTGCTGGTCGCGGGGCTGCGCACCCACCAGGTCGCGGGTCCGGTTCTCGATTTCCGCTACTACGGCGCCATCGAGGGGCGGGTGGTCGCTGTCGACCGTTCCGCCTCCGACGCGTTGCGGCTGACGCTCGACCGGGTCCGGCTCGACATGGACCCGGCGCGGACGCCGCGCCGGGTGCGGGTGTCGCTGCATGGCGAGGGGCGCGGCCCGCCGCCGGCGCCGGGCGCGATCGTGATGCTGACCGGGCACCTGTCGGCGCCCGCCGGCCCGGCGGAGCCAGGCGGCTTCGACTTCCAGCACCACGCGCATTTCCTGTCGCTCGGCGGTGTCGGCTATTCGCGCACGCCGCTGGTGCTGCTGGAGGATCGCACGCCGGGTGCGGCGCGGCTGTTCCACCTGCGGATGCGGATGTCGGCCGCCATCCAGGACCGGATCGCGGGCCAGCCCGGCGCCTTTGCCGCGGCCGTGCTGACCGGCGACCGCTCCGGCCTCGACGCCCGGTCGGTGGAGGCGATGCGCGCCGCCAACATCGCGCATCTGCTGGCGATCTCGGGGCTGCACATGGGCCTGCTGACCGGCTTCGTCTATGCCGCGCTGCGCCAGATCCTCGCGTTGATCCCGGCGCTGGCCCTGCGCTACCCGATCCGGAAATGGGCCGCGGTGGTCGCGCTGGGGGCAGGGGCCTTCTACCTCGCGCTCTCGGGCGGCAATGTCGCGACCGAACGTGCCTTCATCCAGGTCGCGGTGATGTTCGTCGCCGTATTGCTCGACCGGCGCGCGATCACGCTGCGTTCGGTCGCCATCGCGGCGATCATCGTGCTGGTCCACCGGCCCGAAACGCTGATGTCGCCCGGCTTCCAGATGTCCTTTGCCGCCACCGCGGCGCTCGTGGGGGTGTTCGGCGCGCTGCGCGGCGTTCCGTTGCTGCAGGGCTGGCCGAAATGGTCGAGGGGGCTGGTCGCGCTGGTCGTCTCCTCCGCCGTGGCGGGCGCGGCCACGGCGCCCTTCGGCGCGGTGCATTTCAACCAGGTCTCGGTCTACGGGCTGCTCGCCAACCTGCTGAGCGTGCCGGTGATGGGCAGCGTCATCATCCCCGGCGCGGTGCTGGCGGCCCTGCTGTGGCCCATCGGCCTGTCCGCGCCGGTCTGGCGGGTGATGGACTGGGCCCTGACCTGGATTCTGGAGGTCTCGGCGCGGGTCGCGGCCCTGCCCGGCGCGGTGGAGCCGGTGCCGACGCCCGCGGCCTGGACGCTGGGCGCGATCTCGCTCGGCGCGCTCCTCGTGCTCCTGTGGCAGGGGCGCGCCCGCTGGCTGGGGGCGGCGCCGATCCTCGCCGCCCTGCTGCTGTGGTCGGGCAACGGGCGCCCGGCGATCCTCGTCTCCGACAGCGGCGGGCTGGTCGGGGTGATGTCGGACGGCCTGCGCGGCCTCAGCCGCGACCGGGGCAACGGCTTCGTCGCGGGCATCTGGCTGGAGAACGACGGCGATGCCGCGACACAGGCGCAGGCGGCGGCCCGCCCGGTCTGGCAGGCCGCGGGTCCGGGCACGCGGGCCGAGGTGGCGGGGTGGACGATCTGGCACGGCGCCGGGCGCACCGGGCTGGCGGGCGCCGAGGCGGCCTGCGCCACGAATGCGCTGGTGATCTTGTCCGAACCGGCGCCCGCGGGCGCGATGGCCGCCGCCGCCGCCGATCTGCGCGCGCGGCTGGCGGGCCACCGGCCGGTTGCGCTGGTGCCAGGCCGGGGCTGCCACGTCATCGACGCTGCGGTGCTGCAGGCAAGTGGCGCCATCGCCCTCGACCCGGTGGACGGCGCGCTGCTGCTCACGACCGCCCGGATGCGGCAGGGGCGCAGGCTCTGGTCGCCGGCGCCGGAGTGACGGCGTGATGGATCAGTAGGTCCGGATCAGCCCGACCAGCTTGCCCTGCACGCTCACCTGGTCGTCGCGGAACATGCGCGTCTCGTAGGCGGGGTTCGCCGCCTCCAGCGCGATCATCCCGCTCTTGCGGCGCAGCCGCTTCAGCGTCGCCTCCTGGCCCTCGACCAGCGCCACGACGATGTCGCCATTGTCGGCGGTGGAGCCTTCCTCGATCACCACGATGTCGCCATCGTTGATCCCGGCCTCGATCATCGAATCGCCCCGCACCTCCAGCGCGTAATGGCTGCGGCCCGCGCGCATCATCTGCTGCGGCACCGCGACATGGGTCTCGACCTGCGAGATCGCCTCGATCGGCGTGCCGGCGGCGATCCGGCCCATCACCGGCACCTCGCGCGCCGCCGCCTCGACCGGCATCGCGCCGCGCGGCGGATCGGCCCGGTCGCCCGCGATCACCCGCGGCTCGAAACTCGGGCGCTCCATCGCGTCGGGCATCTTCACGATCTCGATGGCCCGCGCGCGATGCGCCAGACGCCGGATGAAGCCGCGTTCCTCCAGCGCCGTGATCAGCCGGTGGATGCCGGATTTGGAGCGCAGGTCCAGCGCCTCCTTCATCTCGTCGAAGGAGGGGGGCACCCCGTCGCGCTGCACGCGGCCATGGATGAATTCCAGAAGATCACGTTGCTTGCGGGTCAGCATCGGCTCGCCCTCCTCATGCCGGCGCCTCACGGGGCGCGTTCAGGGAATGTTCTACCCCTGTTCCCTGTCCGTGTCAACGAATCACGAGCGCAGTCACAGGGCCAGCGGCGACAGCGGCAGATACGCCACCAGAGCGCCCGCCTGGCGAGGCTCGTCATGGGGCGGACGGACCAGGAGCGCGTTGGCCTGGCTCAGCACGCTCAGCAGCGCACTGTCCTGGCTGCCATAGGGCGTGATCTCGGGAAAGTCGTTGCCCGGCATCAGGTCCGCGCGCATGTAATGCGCCCGCGGCCCGTTGCGGGGCAGGTCGCAGCCCAGCCGCGCCGTCAGCCGCCGCCGCGCGCCCGTGGGCAGGCCCATCATCGCGCGCAGCATCGGCACGAGGAACAGGTGGCCGCACACCATCGCCGACACCGGGTTGCCGGGCAGGCCCAGCAGCGCCGCGGCGCCGATGCGCCCGGCCATGAGCGGCTTGCCGGGCCGCATCGCCACCTTGTAGAAGGCGCGCTCCAGCCCCATCGCCGCCGCGACCTCGCCCACCAGGTCGTGATCCCCCACCGAGGCGCCGCCGATGGTCACGATCAGGTCGGCGCCTTCGGCCAGCCGCAGCACCTGCGCCAGGCTTTCGCGATCGTCGCGCGCGATCGGCAGCAGGCGGGCGCGGGCGCCCTCGGCCTCCACCAGCGCCTTCAACCCGTAGCTGTTGGAGGCGACGATCTGGTCGGGCCGCGGGTCCTCGCCGGGCGTCACCAGCTCGTCGCCGGTGGCGATCAGCGCCACCTCGGGGCGGCGCGACACCGCCACCTCCGGCACGTTCATCGCCGCGATCAGCGCCACATCGGCGGGCGAAAGCCGCCGTGGCGCCTCGAGCGTCGCCCCGACGCGGAAATCGGCCCCCACCGGCCGGATGTTGCGCCCCTCGTCAAGCGGGTCGCCCAGCGTGATCGTGTCGCCCGCCCGCGTCACATCCTCCTGGATCACGACGCAGTCGGCCCCCTCGGGCACCGGCGCGCCGGTGAAGATGCGCAGCGCCTCGCCGGCCCCGATCCGGCCCGCCCAGGCCCGCCCGGCCGGCGCCTCGCCCACCACCCGCAGCGCGGCACCGGCGCGCCGGTCGGCACGCCGCAGCGCATAGCCATCCATGGCCGAGGCCGCGAAGGGCGGCTGGTCGCGCCGCGCGATCACCGAGGTCGCAAGCACCCGGCCCCCGGCCGCAGCCAGCGGCACCGACGTCGTGCCCACCGGGCGTGCCAGCGCCAGGCAGGCCGCCAGCGCCTCCTCGACCGAGATCATCGCGCCCCTCTCATGGCTTCATCTTTCCCCAAATACGCCGGCCCTGACCGCGCCACCCGCTCCGCCGAAGGGGCAGGGGCCGAGTGATTGTTCGTACGAACAATCGCCCCCGCCGCCCCGCTCAGTCCCCGGCCTCCCAGCGGCCCGACTTGCCGCCGTCCTTCAGCACCACGCGGATGCCGCCGATCTCGATGGATTTCTCCGCCGCCTTCAGCATGTCATGAACCGTCAGCGCCGCGACCGACACCGCGGTCAGCGCCTCCATCTCCACCCCGGTCCGCCCGGTCGTCTTCACCGTCGCGGTGATCCGCACGCCGGGCAGGGCGGCATCGCTCGCCAGTTCCAGCGACACGGAGGTGATCGGCAGCGGGTGACACAGCGGGATCAGCTCGGCGGTCTTCTTCGCGCCCATGATGCCGGCCAGCCGGGCGATGCCCAGCACGTCGCCCTTCTTCGCCGTCCCGGCCTCGACCAGCGCCAGCGTCTCGGGTCGCATCCGCACCCAGCCCTCCGCGACGGCCACGCGGGCGGTGACGGATTTCGCCGAGACATCGACCATATGCGCCTGTCCGGCCGCGTCGAAATGGGTCAGCTCCGCCATCGCGTCACGCCCCTGCCGCAACGGGATCGGCAAGGATCGCGCGCGTGGCCGCCGTCACGTCGGCCTGCCGCATCAGGCTTTCGCCGATCAGGAAACTGCGCGCGCCGGCCCGCGCCATCCGGGCCAGGTCGGCGGGCGTGTGCAGCCCCGATTCGGAGATCGCCCGCCGGTCCTTTGGCACCCGGGCGGCCAGCGCCTCGGTGGTCTCCAGCGCGGTGTGGAAGGTGTTGAGATCGCGGTTGTTGATGCCGATCAGCGGGCTTTTCAGCCGCAGCGCCCGGTCCAGCTCCGCCGCGTCATGCACCTCGATCAGCGCGTCCATGCCCCAGTGAAAGGCCGCATCCTCCAGCTCGGCGGCCTGGCCGTCCTCGACCGAGGCCATGATGATCAAGATGCAGTCCGCGCCCCAGGCCCGCGCCTCGGCGGCCTGGTAGGTGTCGTAGAGGAAATCCTTGCGCAGGCACGGCAGGCTCGACGCCGCGCGGACCCGGCTCAGGTACTCGGGCCTGCCCTGGAAGGACGGCGTGTCGGTCAGCACGCTGAGGCAGGTGGCGCCGCCGGCCTCGTAGGCGCGCGCCAGCACCGGCGGGTCGAAATCGGCCCGGATCAGACCCTTCGAGGGGCTGGCCTTCTTGATCTCGGCGATGAGCCCGTAGCCCTGCGCCTCTGCCCGGCACAGCGCCGCGCCGAAGGACCGGACGCGGGGGGCCGCGCGTGCTGCCGCCTCCACCAGCGAGCTCGGTCGCGCCGCCTTGGCCGCCGCGATCTCGTCGAGCTTGTAGGCCTTGATCCTGTCGAGAATGGTCGCCATGCGCCCGCTCATGCTCCCGTCGTGATGGCGGCCAGCCGCGCGACCGCCCGCTTCGCCGCGCCGGACGCGATGCTGTCGCGCGCGATCTCGACGCCGGCCTTCAGGTCGCTGGCCTTCTCGGCCACCACCAGCGCCGCCGCCGCGTTCAGCAGCACCGCGTCGCGGTAGGCGCTTTCCGCGCCGTCGAGCAGCGCCGTCAGCGCCGCCGCGTTCTGGGCCGGTGTGCCGCCCAGGATGTCGCGCAACGGGTGCACCGGCAGGCCGGCCTCCTCGGGATGCACCTCGCGCGACCGGATCTTGCCGTCCTTCAGCACCGCCACGGACGTCGGCCCCGAGATCGAGATCTCGTCGGTGCCGTCGGCGCCGTGCACCAGCCACGCCGCCTCCGACCCCAGCGCCTGCAGCGTCTCGGCCATGGGAAAGATCAGGTCGATGGCAAAGGCGCCGGTGAGCTGTCGCTTGACGCCCGCCGGGTTGGTCAGCGGGCCGAGGATGTTGAAGATCGTCTTGCAGCCCAGTTCGGTGCGGACCGGCATGACGGCCTTCATCGCCGGGTGGTGCATCGGCGCCATCATGAAGCCGATCCCGGCCTCGGCGATGGCACGCTCCACCACCTCGGGGCCGACCATCACGTCGATCCCCAGCGCCGACAGCGCATCGGCCGCGCCGGATTTCGAACTGAGGTTGCGGTTGCCGTGCTTGGCCACCGGCACGCCCGCGCCCGCGACCACGAAGGCGGTCGCGGTCGAGATGTTCAGCGTGCCCATGCCGTCGCCGCCGGTGCCGACGATGTCCATCGCGCCCGCGGGCGCCGTCACCTTCACGCAGCGGTCGCGCATCACCTGGGCGGCGGCGGCGTACTCCGCGACGGATTCGCCGCGCGCGCGCATCGCCATCAGCAGACCGCCGATCTGCGCCGGGGTGGCGGTGCCCTCGAACAGCTCCGCGAACGCGGCCTCGGCCTGCGCGCGCGACAGCGGCCCCTCGGAGGCGGCGTAGATCAGCGGCTTCATCGCGTCGGTCATGCGGGGACGGCTTTCCTGGCGGACTGCGCCATGTCGAGGAAATTCTTCAGCATCGCGTGCCCATGCTCGGACCGGATGCTTTCGGGGTGGAACTGCACGCCCTCGATGGCCAGCGTGCGGTGCCTGAGCCCCATGATCGTGCCATCGCTCAGCTCCGCCGTCACCTCCAGCACGTCGGGCAGGGTGGCACGGTCGACCACCAGCGAATGGTAGCGCGTCGCCTTCAGCGGCGAAGGCAGGCCGGCGAAGACGCCCGCGCCCTGGTGGTGGATCTCGCCCATCTTGCCATGCACGATCTCGGAGTGGCGCCGGACGGTGCCGCCGAAGGCCTCGCCGATGGCCTGGTGGCCGAGGCACACCCCCAGAAGCGGCACGCCCGTGCCGGCGGCGGCGCGGGTAAGCGCCAGGCAGATGCCCGCCTGCGCCGGGTCGCAGGGGCCGGGCGAGAGCACGATGGCCTCGGGCCCGAGCGCCAGCGCGTCCTGCACGGTGATCTGGTCGTTGCGCACAACATGCGCCTCGGCCCCCAGTTCGCCCAGATAATGGACAAGGTTCCAGGTGAAGCTGTCGTAGTTGTCGATAAGCAGCAACATGACGGCGGGTCCGGCGCAAAGGGTTAAAAGGGGGTGAAGGCGGCGCACACCCGGAGTATACATGTTTCAAAGCCGCGGCGGGTGGTCAAGCGCCCGAAGCCGAAAGCGGCAAGACGCGCCCGGGAACTGGGGCCCGGCGCAGGCGAATGAGGGCAGCATGGGTGGCGCAATTCTGAACGGGGTGATCCTGGGGCTTCTGGTGTCGGGGGTGGTGCTGGCCGCGGTTTCGCTGAGCACGCCCTTGCCGCCCCGTGACGACGCACCGACGCAGGAGACGGCACCGCTGTCCGATCCGGTGGAGGCGCCGGACCCGGATGCCGACGCCGCAGCGCCCGAGCAGGAGCCCACCCCGGCGACGGCTGAGGGCGCGCCCGAGTCCGAGGCCGAGTCCGGGCCTGACCCCGAGCCGGGCCCCGCCCCGCGCTCGGCGGTGACCGGGGCCGAGGCCGGGGCGGTGACCCTCGCGACGCCCGACGCGCCGACCGGGGCCGCGGCCCTGCCGCGCATCGACACGCCGCCCTCTGCCGCGCGGCCTGCACCGCCCGCGGCGGACCCGGCGCGAGACAGCGCACCGGCCCGGCCAAGCGCCACGGCGCCGTCGCCCGAGATCGCCGCGCGCCCCGAGACCCCGGCGCCGCCGTCGCTTGCCGGCGCGCCCAGCCCGCTGTTCTCCAGCACCGCCGACGGCAGCGCCGGGGGCACCCCGCCGCTCCGGCTGCTGATGCCGCAGGTCCAGGATACGCTCGCCGGGGTCGACACCGACCCGGCCCCTGAGCCGCCTGAGCCCGCGCCTGCGCCGGACCCCGTGCCGGAGCCGGAGGCCGAGACGCTGCCCGACGCAGCGCCCGATGCAGCGCCCGCGCCCGAAACCGTCGTGGCCGACGTGCCCGACGTGGCCGACACGCCCGACACGCCGGACGAGACCCCGGCGCCCGAAAGCGATCCTGCGCCGGACCGGCAGGCGGAGGTGGAGCCCGAGCCCGACCCCGAGCCCGCCGCGCCGCGCCGGTTGCCGCAGGTCGCGGCGCCCGCGATGGCGCCGACCCTCGCCGCGCCGTCCTCGCGCCTGCCGCAGGCCGGCCTGCCCGAGCCCGAGCCCGAGCCGGAAGCGGCGCCCGCGCCCGATGAGCCCGCGGAGCCAACCCCACCCAACGCGCTGCGCGACAATGCCGAGGCGTTCGAGGCTCCTGCGGGCAGCCCGCTCATGGCGGTGATCCTGATCGACGATCCCGAGGCCACGATCGACGTGGCGAGCCTGAACGGGTTCAGCTTTCCGGTCAGTTTCGCGATCGACCCGATGCGCCCCGACGCCGCTGAACGCGCCGCCGAGCTGCGGGCGGCGGGCCATGAAGTCGTGATCCTGGGCGCGGGCGCGGTGCCGCCGGGCGCGACGCCCTCCGACGTCGAGGTGGCGTTGGCCGTGGCGCGCGAGACCATGCCGCAGGCGGTGGCGCTGATGGACGACCCGGCCAGCCGCATCCAGGGCGACCGCCCGGTGCTGGACGCGACCGTGGGCACCCTGGCGGAAACCGGGCACGGCCTCATTGCCTTCCCGCGCGGGCTGAACGCGGCGGAGGAGACCGCGCGGCGCACCGGCGTGCCGGCGGCGACCGTGTTCCGCCTGCTCGACGACGAGGACCAGAGCGCGCCGGTGATCACCCGCTTCCTCTCCCGTGCCGCCTTCGCCGCCGCGCAGGACGGCACGGTGGTGGTGGTCGGCCACACCCGCCCCGACACGGTGACGGCGCTGTTTTCCTGGGCGCTGGGCGGCCGGTCGGAAGGGGTGGAGCTGGCGCCGGTTTCGGCGGTTCTGGGGCGGTTGGGCGAGTAGGGCGTTTTCCTGCAGGAGAACGGGACGGAAAACTCGGGTTTTCCGGGGCGAAAAACTGGAGTTTCTCGTCCGTTACGCGTCAGCGGTTGCCCCGGCCCGAGAACAGCCCCGCGTCTTCGGCCGCGCGTCGGATCGCGCGCGACTTGTTCACGGTTTCCTCGAATTCGGCTTCGGGGTCGCTGTCGTAGACCACGCCGCCGCCCGCCTGGATGTAGAGCTTGCCGTCCTTCACCACGGCCGTGCGCAGCGCGATGCACATGTCCATGTCGCCGCCGGCGCTGAAATACCCCACGCCGCCGCCGTAGACGCCGCGCTTTTCCGGCTCCAGCTCGTCGATGATCTGCATCGCGCGCACCTTGGGCGCGCCCGACACCGTGCCCGCGGGCAGACCGGCCAGCAGCGCCGACAGCGCATCGTGATCCTCGCGCAGCTCGCCCACCACGTTCGACACGATGTGCATGACGTGGGAATACCGCTCGACGATGAACTCCTCTGTCGGCCTGACCGTGCCGATCTTCGCCACCCGGCCCACGTCGTTGCGGCCGAGGTCGAGCAGCATGAGGTGCTCGGCCAGTTCCTTTTGGTCCGACAGCAGGTCGGCCTCCAGCGCGCGGTCCTCCTCGGGTGTGGCGCCGCGCTTGCGGGTGCCGGCGATGGGCCGGATCGTGACTTGCCCGCCGAAGACCCGCACGAGGATCTCGGGCGAGGCGCCGACGATCTGGAACGGGCCGAAGTTGAAGAAGAACATGAAGGGCGACGGGTTGGTGCGCCGCAGCGCGCGGTAGAGCGCGAAGGGCGGTTCGGGAAACGCCTGCGTCCAGCGCTGCGAGGGCACGACCTGGAAGATGTCGCCGGCGCGGATGTAGTCCTTGGCCTTCTCCACCGCCGCGAGGTAGTCGGCGCGGGCGAAATTCGACACCGGCTCGGACACCGGGCGCGCCTCGCCGATCTCGCGGCTGGCGGTGACCGGTGCACGCTCCAGATCCCGCAGCGCGTCGCCGACCCGTTCGGCCGCCTGCGCATAGGCCGCGCGCGCCGACAGGCCCGAGGCGACCCAGGCCGGCGCCACCACCGTCACCTCGCCCTTCACCCCGTCCAGCACCGCGATGACCGAGGGGCGCATCAGCACCGCGTCGGGCAGGCCCAGCGGGTCGGGGTTCACGTCCGGCAGGTGCTCGACCAGCCGGATCATGTCGTAGCCGAGATAGCCGAACAGGCCCGCGGCGGCTGCGGGCAGGTCGTCGGGCATGTCGATGGCCGATTCCGCCAGCAGCGCGCGCAGGGACGCGAGCGGCGGTTCGGCGCAGGGCTCGAACGCCTCGCGGTCGTAGCGCGCGGCGCGGTTCACGCGCGCGGCGTCGCCGTGGCATTCCCAGATCAGGTCGGGCTTGCAGCCGATGATCGAATAGCGGCCGCGGACCTCGCCGCCGGTGACGGATTCGAGCAGGAAACTGTCGCGCCCCGCGTCGGTCAGCTTCATCATCAGCGACACCGCGGTGTCGAGGTCGGCGGCGAGCCGGGCAAAGACCAGCTGGTTCCGGCCCGCGGTCCAGCCCGCCTCGAACCCGGCGAAATCCGACAGCCCCGCCATCACTGGAACTGCGTGTGGACGGCGTTGATCATGGCCTGGTCCAGCCGGATGCCGATCTCGGCCTGCATCGCCTGGCCATAGGCCTCGAAGATGTCCTGGGCGATGGATTGCGCCACCGTCTGGGCGACCATCTGCGTCATGGCCTGCGTCGTCGGATCGTCGCGCGCGGCCGGGTTGACGGCATCGAGGCGCGCGACCATGGCACGCTCCGCGCCGGGCACCAGCACCACGTCGCCGGGTTCTTCAAGCCGGAACACCTGCGCCACCAGCGTCGGCGGTGCGTCGGGGATGAAATCCTGGCGCCGTATCTGTTCCTCGGTCACCACCCGGCCCAGATCCTCCAGCGTGGCGCCGTCGGCAAGCTCGCCCACCAGCGTCTCGCCGCGGGCGGCCAGCTGATCGCGCAGCGCACTGGCGCGCCAGGAGGCTTCGACCTCGTCGGTGATCTCCTCGAGGGGCGGCAGGGCGGGCGGCACCAATTCGTCGAGCCGCAGCGCGAACAGGCCGCCGTCGCTCAATTCCAGCAGTTCGGGGAAATCGCCGGCTTCCGCCGCTTCGGCGGCCTCTCGGAACCCGTCATAGGCGGCGATTCCGTCCTCGGAGGCCGGGCTGTAGTCGATCGTGCCCAGCACCATCTCGGTCTCGGCGTCCAATTCCTCCAGCGTGGCGCCGCTGGCCAGCAGGTCGTCGACCGGGTCGCGCAGATCGTCGATGGCGCGGCGTGCGGCCTCGGCCGCCAGTTCGGCGCGCAACTCCTCCTGCGCCTCCTCGAAGCTGACCTCGGAGGCGTCGAGCACCGCGTTGACGCGGAACAGCGCCGGGCCCAGCGACGAGGGCAACGGGCCGAGGATCTCGCTGTCGGTGTCGGCAAAGATCACCTCTGCGGCTTCGGGCGACAGGTCGGCTGCGGCCACCTCGCCCAGGTCCACATCCTCGAGGCTGAGGCCGCGATCGGCCACCAGTGTGTCGAAATCGGTGTCGCCCGCGGCGATGGCATCGGCGGCCGCCTGCGCCGCCGCGTCATCGAGGAACACCAGCCGTTCCAGAAGCCGCCGCTCGGGCTGGCGATATTGCGCCGCGCGTTCGTCGTAGAGCCGGCGCAGCGCCTCCTCGTCGATCTCGATCGTGTCCATCAGCATCGTCGGCGTGACCCAGGCATAGGTGATGCGCCGCGCCTCGGGGCGGGTGAACCGGTCGGGGTTGGCCTCGTAATGGGCCTGCAGATCGGCGTCGGTGGGGGCGGGCAGGCCGGCGGGCAGATCGGCTTCGGTGATCACCAGCAGGCTGAAATCGCGCGTCTCGCCCTGGTAGGCCACCAGCGCCTCGGCCATGGCCTGATCGGGGCGCAGGCCGCCGACCACCGCGGCCTGCAGCAGGCTGGTGGCGGTATCCTCGCGGATATCCTCTTCGAACGAGGCGGGGGTCATGCGGTTTTGCTGCAGCGTGAACTCGTAGGCCTCGCGGTCGAAGCTGCCGTCGACGCCCTGGAACGCCTCGATCTGGCGGATCTGGCGCGCAACCTCGGCGTCGCCGACCGACAGGCCCATCCGTTGCGTCTCGTTGATCAGCGTCGCCTGCGCGACCAGCGATTGCAGCACCGCCTGGTCGATGCCCTGCGCGCGCAGGTCGGCCAGCGTCACCGGCTGGCCGGTCTGGGCGATGCGGGCGCGGATCTCGCGCTCCAGCGCGCGGGCGTAATCGTCGGCGGTGATCTGCTGATCGCCCACCTGCCCGACCTGGCTGCCGCCGCCCGAGAAGGAGCCGATGCCGAAGCCTGCCAGCGCCACGAACAACAGGCCGAGGATGACCCAGACGACCAGGTTCGAAGCCTTCTTCATCGCCGATTTCGCCATGGTGCCGGGGTCCTTCCTGTCGTGTTGGCCCGAGCCTTTGCCGGCCCGATGTTGCGCGGTTGATTACGCGCTCGCGCCCTGCGCGGCAAGGGGCGGGCGCCGCCGGGCTCAGAGATCGAGGGCCGCGAGCCTGCGCACCACCTCGGCCAGCCCGTCGCGGTCGGCGTTGGCGAAGGCGATCCTGAGCGTCGCCTCGGCCTGGCCGGTGCCGCCCTCGGCGATGCGCGGGCCGAACATGGTGCCGGGCAGCACCAGCATCGCGGCCGCATCGACCATGGCCTGCGCGACGGCGTCCGAGGGGCGCGCGAACGGGTGGCGCACATAGGCGAAATAGGCGCCGCAGCCCAGCAGCTCCCACCCCGGCAGCCCGGCGAAGCCCGCCACCAGCGCGTCGCGGCGCGCCAGGATCTCGGCGCGCTCGCCGGCCAGCCACTGGCCGAGGTTGCGCATCCCCCAGAGCGCGCCGATCTGGCCCACCTGCGGCGGGCAGATGGCCACGGTGTCGAGGAATTTCTCCACCTCCGCCAGCCGCGCCTCGGAGGCCATGATCGCGCCGACGCGATGCCCGGTCAGGCGGTAGGCCTTTGAGAAGGAATAGAGGTGGATCAGCGTCTCGTCCCAGTCCGGGTCGGCGAACAGGTCATGGGGCGCGCCGGTGCCGCTGTGGAAATCGCGGTAGGTCTCGTCGAGGATCAGGGCAAGCCCGCGCGCGCGCGCGAGGTCGAGAAAGGCGCCGAGCAGCGCCGGGGGATATTCGACGCCGGCGGGATTGTTGGGGCTGATCAGCACGATGGCCCGCGTGCGCGCGGTGATGAGCCCGGCTGCCTGCGCCGGGTCGGGCAGGAGGTCGTCGCCGGTGGGCAGGCAGACGGTCTTCACCCCCTCCATGTCGAGCCACATCTTGTGGTTGAAATAGAAGGGCAGGGGCAGGATGACCTCGTCGCCCGCACCCGCCAGCGTCGACATCGCGGCGGTGAAGGCCTGGTTGCACCCCGCCGTCACCGCGACCTGCGCGGGCGTGATCGTGCCGCCGTAGCTGGCCGACCACTGCGATGCCAGTTCCTCGCGCAGGGCGGGCAGGCCCAGCACCGGCCCGTAGAGATGCGAGGCGGGATCGTCGATCAGCGCCTCGGCCATGGCGCGGGCCAGCGCCGCCGGCGGCGGATCGACCGGGGCGGCCTGGCTCAGCATGATCAGCGGCCTTTCGGCGGCAAAGCTCTTGCCCGCGATCCAGCGCCGCGCCTCCATCACCGGGGGCGGAAAGGTCCGCGTGTAGGTCGGATTGATCGGCCCCATGCCCGCCCCCCGGTCAGGCCTGTCGCGGCCCGGTGTCTTGTTGCTGGTGATGGTCATGCCGCAGGGCGCAGGCGCCGCGGCTCAGGCTGCGCGCTGCGCCTCAGAACGGGATTTCGTCGTCGACATCGCCACCGCCGCCGCCGCCGCTCCGGCCGCCGTCATAGCCGCCTTGCGACGATCCGCGGTCGTCGGGGTAGCCGCCGCCGCGGTCGTCACCGTAGCCGCCGCCCGACGGGCCGCCGCCACCGCCGCCGCCCTCGCGGCCGTCCAGCATGGTCAGTTCGCTGCGGTAGGGGCGCAGCACCACCTCGGTGGAGTATCGGTCCTGGCCGGACTGGTCTTGCCATTTCCGGGTTTCGAGCTGCCCCTCGATATAGACCTTGGAGCCCTTGCGCAGGTATTGCTCCGCGATCTTGGCCAGCGGCTCCGAGAAGATCGCGACCGAATGCCATTCGGTCCGCTCGCGGCGTTCGCCGGTGGCTCGGTCCTTCCACGTCTCGGAAGTGGCGATGCGCAGGTTGCAGACCTTGCCGCCATTCTGGAAGCTGCGCACCTCGGGGTCGCGGCCCAGATTGCCGATCAGGATTACCTTGTTGACGGATCCGGCCATGTCGAATTCTCCCCGGTAGTGGCAGGCTTGGCACCGCGCGCTGCGAGTCAGCGCGGCGGTGCGTGACGCTTAGATCATCCCAGTCTGGTCAAGAAAAGGTTAATCGCGCCCGGCGCCGCAGGGCAGACGGGCGAAGGCTGGAAATTCTCCCGGAAATGTCCTAAGGGACGTGCGAGTGTCCCGTAAAGATCTGCCCGCCCCGATGCGCACCCATGCCCGCCTTGCCCTGACCGCCGCCGCGCTGGCGCTGTTGCCATGGCCCGCGCTGGCCGACCCGATGGAGCGGTTGAACCGCGCGCTGGCGGTGATCGACTCGCGCGCGGCGGGGCAGTATGCCGCCTCGGCCCGGCTGCGGCCCGACTACGACCCCGACGCCGAGGTGATCCCGCGGTTCGAGGGCGGCTATGCCGGCCCCTGGCTCGCGGTCGCGCGCGCCGCAGCCCAGCGTCATGGCATCCCCGAGGACCTGTACCTGCGCCTGGTGCAGCAGGAATCGGGCTGGAACACCGAGGCGATCAGCCTCGCGGGGGCGATCGGGCTGGCACAGCTGATGCCAGATACCGCCGTTCTGCTGGGCGTCGATCCGCACGACCCCACCGCCAATCTAGACGGCGGGGCGCGCTATCTGGCGATGCAGTACCGCAGTTTCCGCCGCTGGGATCACGCGCTGGCGGCCTACAACGCCGGCCCCGAGGCCGTGCGGGCGCATGACGGCATTCCCCCGTTCCAGGAGACGCGCGATTACGTCCGCATCATCCTCGGGTCCAGCTGAACGCACCTAGCCGATCCCGTGGCCTGACCCCAGAAGTTCGGCCACGACCGCGTCGGAGGGCAGGCCAAGCGCCTGTCTCAACGCCCGTCGTCCGCGCGACAGGCGCGAGGTGACGGTACCCAGCGGCAGGCCCGTCTCTGCCGCGATCTCGGCATAGCTGAGCCCCTCGATCGCACGCAGGCGCAGCAACATCTGCTGGTCCTCGGGCAGGGCCGACAGCGCGCGCAGCGCATCCCTGGCGGCCATGCTGCGGGCCGGATCGGCGCGCGCGTCGGGCTGCGCCTCGGGGCCCGGCGTCTCCGTCGGCGGCGCGACGGTGTCCTTCGGCGGCGCGCCCGGCCCGCGGGTGCGGGCACAGTTGCGCAAGGTGGCGAAGGCGTAGGCCCGCAGATCGGTGACCGGGGCGGCATCCGACGATCCGGCGCGCGCCATCGCGAGGCGCGACCACACCCGCAGCAGCGTGTCCTGCACGAGGTCGTCGGCATCCTCGGTCGAGCGCGACAGCCGGCGCGCGCTGCGGCGCAGATCGGGCAAGAGCGCCATGAAGGCCTTCGACGAGGCGGGCGACAGCGCGGGGGGGATCGGATCGGGCATCGGGCGGGGCTCGCGATCTGGTGTGGAATGGCGACAGCACCGCGCATCGCGCGCCGCGTGGCAAGCCGCGCGGCGCCGCCGCGCGGGATTGGGCCAAGCTTTGCCACAGGCGGGCGGCGTTCCGCCCTGCTACATCGGGCCGGGCGCGTCCCGGCGGGACGCCGCGGGCGCGCGCGGCCCGATCCGGCGGGTCGCCGCCGACGGCCCGGAGGCCAACAGGGACAGCGGATCGTTTCGCCAGTTTCACGGTCTTCCCCCCTGACGGCGATGGTGCCGTCCTTGAACCGAAACCAACTCAGGGAGAGCCTGATCATGACTTTTCGTACCTCGACCCGGCCGCTGGCCTGCGCGACCCTCGTCCTCGGACTGGTGGCGGGGACACAGGCCATAGGGCAGGTCGATACCCTCGATCTCGATGGCGACGGGTATGTCAGCTACGACGAAATGGTCGTCGTGGTGCCCACCTTCACGCAGGAGGATTTCGACGCCATCGACACCGACGGCGACGGGCTTCTGAGCGAGGAAGAATTGACCGCGGCGCAGGAGGCCGGGGTCGTCGTGCTCGACTGAGGCGCGTTCGCCAAGGTCGACGGGGGCGCGGGGCATGGCAGACGCCCTGCGCCTCCGACATCGCCGCAGGCAGGCGGGGCATGTGTATCGCCGCAGGCGGGCGGGGGCATGTTGTGGGGCAAGGCCGGATGCGGCCCGGCCGGGGTCAGAGCCCGCGCGCGATCGCCGCGACGCCGGTTCGGGCCAGCCGCACCTCGCCCAGGGGGCGCATCAATTCGCAGAAGGCATCGACCTTTTCCGGCGTGCCGGTGATCTCGAACACGAAGCTCTGCAGCGTCGAATCGACCACGTTGGCGCGGAAGATCTCGGCGATGCGCAGCGCCTCCACCCGGTGCTCGCCCTTGGCGACGACCTTGATCAGGGCCAGTTCGCGGCTGACGAAGGCGCCGTCGACGGTCAGGTCATGGACCTCGTGCACCGGCACCATGCGTTCGAGCTGCATCTTGATCTGGTTGATCACCTGCGGCGTTCCGCTGGTGACGATGGTGATGCGCGAGCGGTGGCCCTCGCGGTCGACCTCGGCTACGGTCAGGCTTTCGATGTTGTAGCCGCGCCCCGAAAACAGCCCGATCACCCGCGCCAGCACGCCTGCCTCGTTCTGCACCAGCACCGCGAGCGTGTGGGTTTCCACCACGTCGGACATGTGGCTGCGGAGGTCATAGGCGGAATGGCTCGAGGAGCCTTTCTCGATGTTCAATGGCGGCATGGGCGGGGCCCTTTCGAAAGACAAAGCGACCCGCCCGGTTTAGACGGGCGGGTCGCGTTGGGAAAGGGCCTATCGGCGCCTATTCGGCCGCCATCGCGGTCCTGATCGCGGTGCGTTCCGTGCGCAGCCCCATCGAGATGCACACGCACAGCGCCACCAGCACCACGGCGAAGGGCAGGCCGGTGGAGATCACCATGGATTGCAGCGAGGCAAGCCCCCCCGCCGAGAGCAGCAGCACCATCGCCACCGCCCCCTCGAAGGTGCACCAGAACACCCGCTGCGGCACCGGGGCGTCGATCTTGCCGCCCGCGGTGATCGTGTCGATGACCAGGCTGCCGCTGTCCGAGGAGGTGACGAAGAACACGATCACCAGCACGATCCCCACCAGCGAGGTGAGGGACGCCAGCGGCAACTGGCCCAGCATCTCGAACAGCTTCAGCTCCAGCGGCGCGTCCAGCACGCCGTTGAACCCGGTCTCGAGGAACTGCTGGATCGCGGTGCCGCCGAAGACGCTCATCCACAGGACGCAGACCAGCGACGGGATCAGCAGCACGCAGACGATGAATTCGCGCACCGTGCGGCCGCGGCTGACGCGGGCGATGAACATGCCGACGAAGGGCGACCAGCTGATCCACCAGGCCCAGTAGAACGATGTCCAGCCCTGCACGAAGTTGGTGTCTTCGCGGCCGAACGGGTTCGACAGGGCGGGCAGGTATTCCAGATAGGCCCAGAGCGAGCTGAAGAACGCGCCGATCACCTGCATCGTCGGGCCGGCCAGCAGCACGAACAGCAGCAAGATGATGGCCAGGCCCATGTTCAGCTCGGACAGCCGCTTCACGCCGCCCTCGAGGCCGCGCAGGACCGAGATCAGCGCCACCAGCGTGATGACGGAGATCAGCAGCACCAGAAGCCAGTCGGAATTGGCCGTGCCGCTCTCCTCGGTGTTGCCGAAGGGCATGCCGAGGAACGCGCGCGTGCCTTCCTCCGCCACGCCCGAGCCATAGAGCACGGTCAGCCCGTTGGCCGCCTGCGTCGCGCCGAAACCCAGCGAGGTCGCCAGCCCGAACAGCGTGGCGAAGACGGCAAGGATGTCGATGACATGGCCGGGCCAGCCCCAGATGCGCTCTCCCAGGATCGGGTAGAAGGCCGAACGGATCGTCAGCGGCAGGCCCTTGTTGTAGCTGAACAGCGCCAGCGCCAGCGCCACGACGGCGTAGATCGCCCAGGGGTGCAGGCCCCAGTGGTAGATCGTGGCGGCCATGCCCAGCCGCACCGCCTCGGCCTCGTTGCCGGCGGCCCCGCCCAGCGGCGCCCAATCCGTCCTCAGCCCGTCCTCGCCGGTGGTGACGCCCCCCAGCGCGGCCTCGAAATGCCCGGTGGGTTCGGCCACGCCGTAGAACATCAGGCCGATGCCCATGCCGGCCGCGAACAGCATCGCGAACCAGCCGACATAGCCGTAATCGGGCGTCGCGTCGGCCCCGCCCAGCCGGACCGAGCCGACCGGCAGCACGATCAGCGCCAGGCAAAACAGCACGACCAGATTGCCGACCGACAGGAAGAACCAGTCGAAGGTGCCGGTGACGAAGTCGAACAGCGCCGAAAACAGCGCGCCCGCCTGATCGGGCAGGGCGAGCGTGAAGATCACGAAGGCGGCGACGGTCAGGCCCGAGATCGCGAAGACCGGGTTGTGGATGTCGAAGCCGAACCGGCCGACGGAGCCCTCGATGTTGTTCTGCCCGACGTCGTATTCGGTGTCGATCGGGTGGTGGTGCCCTTCGGGGTCGGGAATGCCCTGGGCGTTGGTGGCGTCCGTATCGGTCATCAGAACGCCCCCCGCTGCCGTGGCTGCGCGTGGGCGCACCATGTGTCTCGTTCCATCCACGGCCGGGTGCCTTCGACCCGCCCGGACCCGGCCCGTGCGGCCGGCAACCTGATGCTAGTCATCATGATCCCCTCAATCCTGTTCTTGTTGCATTTGGCACATCGTGCGGACCATGTGCCCGCCGAACATGCTGCGGGACGACGGGACAACGCCCGCTAACGACACGTTGGTGTCGCATTCAGGCTATCAGACAGCAGCCTGAGTTCAAGCCCTGCGGATTTCCGCCGGCTCCACCGCCTCCCGCGCCCAACGCAAACGGGCCCCGCAGGGCCCGTCCAGCGCATTACCGGAAAATCAGTTCAATAGCTGCTGCAGACGATCGGAAAAAAGAATGAGCGCTGCAATAAAGCCAAGCGCAGCGGTGACCACTGTCACGAGGCAGTGTCCCAGCACATGGTGTAGGAGGCCGCGCGCGGAGCCCTTGGCGTAGCGCAGCGCGCGGCCGTGGGTGACGCTGGCGGTCATCGCCGATCTTCGGAAAAGGTTC